>SKFA01000006.1_pt1 | contig 208503 bp, 163 predicted proteins | sample 4820291 | NCBI WGS metagenome assembly SKFA01 (sample SAMN11008795, study PRJNA524170) | human gut metagenome | isolation source: fecal sample from pouch patient p30 | place: Israel: Tel-Aviv | reverse complement strand
TTGGCGCGCCCGCTTTTGGTTTGCGGGCGCGCTTTTGCGTTGGGGGCCTTGCCCGTAAGGGGTAGATTGGTCCGTGGCAGGTGACATCCCGTAACAGAAAAGGCTAGCCCGTAAGAAATAGTTTGGCCCGTAAGGGAAATGTTGGCCCGTAACAGTTATCTTGGCCGGTAAGAGCAGCCCGTAAAGTGGCCCGCAAGAGTGGAGGGCGGGGAGAGCGGCTAGTATTCTTGGGAGGCAGCGCGGGCGCCGCGTTCCGTTCATTGCGGAGGCGGCGGCTCACAAGGCATGGAGCAGAATCCCGGGCGCAATATGCCCGGGCATAAGGAGATGGCAATGGCGAAGACACGGGTGGCGGTTCTCTACGGCGGCAAGGCGGACGAACATTCGATTTCCTGCATCTCCGCAGCCTCATTCATGCGCGCGCTCGACCCTGAACTGTTCGAGGCCGTGCCGATCGGCATCACGAAGACCGGCACCTGGTTCGTAGACGGCCAGGATCCGCTCGGTTGGAATCTGGCCGAAGGACTCCCCGAGGCGGTTGAGACGCCCGATTCGCGCGAAGTGGTGCTCACCATTGGCGACGGTGGCGACGGGTTCCACGCCCGCAATGCTGACGGCTCGCTTGATTCGCTCGGTCACATTGATGTGGTGCTGCCCGCACTGCACGGCCCGTTTGGCGAGGATGGCACGATCCAAGGCCTGTTCGAGATGATGGGCGTGCCGTACGTGGGCTGCGGCGTGCTCGCCTCGGCCGCGTGCATGGACAAGCACTACACCAAGGTGCTGTTGCGCGCCGCCGGCATTCCGGTGGCGCCGGGCATCACGCTCGACACCCGTCACTACGACGCCTCCGACGAGTTCGCCACCGACGGCGAGGAATTCCTGCGGCAGGTGAACGAGGCCGGTTTGCAGTACCCGTTGTTCGTCAAACCCAGCCGTGCCGGCTCCAGCTTCGGTGTGACCAAGGTGGAGCAGATTGGCGACGCAGCCGCACTCGCCGCCGCTGTGTTCGAGGCGAGCCGGCATGATTGGCGCGTGCTGGTCGAGCAGGGCATTGACGCGCGCGAAATCGAGTGCGCTGTGGTGCGCATTCACCCGACCGACCCGACCCGTGCCGCGCTACCTGGCGAAGTGGTGCTCGACCGGCGCAGCGAAGGCGACGACCAGTTCTACGATTTCGACAGCAAATACATGGACTCCCAGGCGAGCCACACCGAGATTCCGGCGAAGATTGGCGATGACCTGATCGCGCGCGTCCGCGAGACCGCCGTACGCGCATTCGACGCGGTGGACGGCATGGGACTGAGCCGTGTGGACACCTTCGTGACCGCAGATGGCGATGTGCTTGTCAATGAGATCAACACACTGCCAGGTTGCACTTCGATTTCGATGTTCCCGCAAGCGTGGGAGGCCATGGGCATTCCGTTCCGCACCGTGGTCACCGACCTCATCGAAGGCGCGCTCGCCTGAGCCGCGGATGTACGTTGCCGCCAATCTGACGCAATGCCATGTTCTCAGTGCACTGGTGATGCTGTCGGGAGGCAAGACGATTTACGACAAGACCTCACCGGCAGCGACTAATCCCACCATTCTGAGCATCCACATGCATGGGTGGCGAGAAACAATCTTCAAGCGACACAATCTGAGAAAGCAAACTATAAAAACATGGAATGATTGACTAGACACCAAGTGCGAATTTGATAGGCTGTTGCTGTTTTTCGACAGAGGGAGAATAATGACACAGCCAGAAAATCCGTACACCGGTGGCGAACAGCCAGCACAGCCAATCACGCCGCCGGCGGATCCGTACGGGCTGAATCCGAATGCCAATCCGAACCCATACACGCAGCCGCAGGAACCGGCACAGCCATATGTACAGAACGCAGCGCCAGAGCAGGGGCGCGAGGCATACGGCAACTCGAATTACGGGCATGCCGAATCTGCGCCTCAGTTCACTGGCAACGAGCCGGCACAGCAGCCGTACGGCACCCCGTATGAGCCGGTGGGCACGCAGCCGACGACCCAGATCAACTACGGCGCCCCGCAGAACGCGGCACCGCAGTACGGCGAGCAGCCGGCATACGGAGCGCCCACGGGAGGAGCGCCGGTCTACGGTGAACCGGGTGGCCCCGCATACGGCGGCCCGGCACAGTTCCCGCCGCAGGGTGGCTATGATCAGTACCCGCCGCAGGGTCCCACCGACAAGTACAACACGATGGCAATCGTCGGTCTCATTCTGGCGATTCTGTTCCCGCTCATCGGTCTGATCGTGTCGATCATCGCAATGGTGAACATCAACAAGCACGGCGGCAGCAAAGCGAGCAAGAATCTTTCGCTCGCCGGTACGATTGTGGGCGGCGTGCTCACCGTGGTCTCCATCATCGTGTCGATCATCGTGTTCAACAGTGTTCTGGCGGCGACGAACGAGATCGTCAGCGATTCGAAGTCGCCGAGCGCCACGCATTCGCAGACCCAGAGCACCACGGACCCCGACGAAGACATTGATGAGGACATCGACGAGGATATCGACAACGACATCGACGACATCGGCGGCCAGCTCACCGGCGGCTCGATCACGCTCGAAGAGGCGCTCAAGAACCCGACCGTGAAGAGCGAGCTCGAAAAGCAGATTCAAGGTCTGCCGGACGGCATGAAGGGCAGCGTCTCCGCCGAGGGCAACACACTGATCCTCACCTTCGACCTGGATTCCTCGCTCGCGGAATACTCCGATTCGCTGGCCGAGAGCCTCAATTCGGTGGGCAAATCCGCGGCTTCGCAGCTCAATGAGGACGGCGGCAACACCTACTCGGTGCGCATTGTGATCACGTCGGAGGGCAAGACACTCTACGACAAGACCTCCACCAACGACTGATCCGCGGCAGATTTGCTTGCAGATTCGCGCGACAGGGCGGCATCCGGAATTTCGGGTGCCGCTTTTTCCGTGTTCCTTTACCGCGGCGGCACACTGCCGAGCGGAATCAAGTGCGGTCCACTTGGTTTGTTTCGCAAAACTGGGTAAGAGCGGGCGGATATGGAACAGGAGGACGGCAACAAGGCGGGTTTGGTAATCTGAGGCTATTTCATGGCAGATGAGCGCAAGGAGCACAATGACCGAACCGGGACGCCCGCAGAGTCCGCAACAGAACACACGGGCGGGTGAATTCCAGCAGGCGTGGCAGGGCGAGTTCCAGCAGCCGCAGTATTGGCAGGAACCGCAGCAGAATCCTTGGCAGGAACCGCCGATGAATCAGATGGGCGAACGGAATGCGGTGGAATCCGCGCGCAGGTCTTACTCGCGCATAGGGGCGTCGTTCAGCGTGATGATCGTGGTGTGGATGGCGCTCGTGTTCGTGCTCGGGATCGGCATTAGCATGCTGCACCGCGAAGCCGCGCACTGGATGTGGGTGTCGCTGCTCGTCTCCGACTGCTCGTTTTACCTGGTGGCCGTGCCGCTCGCCTACCTGATGCTCAGGAGCGTGCCCGAGGAGCCCACGCGCAAGTTCGGCATGACCTTCGGCGAACTGTTCGAATGGTTCCTCGTGAGCCTGGCCATCGTGTTCGTGGGCGGACTGCTCGGCAACGCGCTCGCCGCGCTGTTCTCGGGCGGCATGGCACAGAACCGTCTCGACAACATTGTCGGCGGAATCCCGGCATGGCTCAATATTCTCGCCGTGGTGGTCGTGGGCCCGATCGTGGAGGAGTGGCTGTGCCGCAAGCAGATCATCGCGCGCGTGCGCCGCTACGGCGAGCGGTTGGCAATAGTGGTGTCGGCGCTCGTCTTCGCGCTGTTCCACCTGAATCTGTACCAGTTCTTCTACGCGTTCGGACTCGGGCTCGTGCTCGGGTACATCTACATGCGCACAAGCCAGCTCAAATACACGATCGGATTGCACATGGCGATCAATTTCCTGGGCAGCGTGGTCGGTCCGTTCTTCAGTGACTGGAGCGACGCCCATTCCGCCGCGCTCGATGCCGGCGATGTGTCCGGACCGGAACTCGTCGTGGGCGTGGCCGCCATGCTGTACATTCTGCTGTATTTGGTGGCCGTGGTCGCGGGCGTGGTGCTGCTCATTGTGAAATGCCGCAGACTCGAGTTCTACGTCACGCCCGCGCAACTGCCGAAAGGCACTGCCTGCTCGTGCGCGTTCGTCAACGCCGGCATGGGCGTGTTCATCACGCTGACGGTGTTCGGCATGGTGTTGGCGCTTATGAACGTGATGTAGATTTGCCGGTGAGCGCACCGCTTTCGTCAATGCCGACCAATGAGGACGCCGTGAAGTTCAGATTGAGCTTGGAACTGTGCACTGCGCGCGCGATGGCGTCCGACAGCGCGGTGAGCGCGACGCCGTGCTTCGCGTAGGCCACGATGTTGCCGCTCACGCCGTCGCTCGTGAAGCCGGTGTAGCGTACGACCGCCTTGTATTTCGGGTTCATGAGCGAGCGCGCGTGCGTGTTCACCGTGCTCAGCAGATCCTGGGCGAGCTTGGCCGTGTCGACGTCAGGCTTGGCGGTGAACGGGATCGTGACCAGGCACTCGTTCGCCGGGTCGAGCTTCTCCAGCGCGGTGGTGTTGAGCACCGAGTTCGGGATCATCATCAGATTGCCATTGCGCTCGCGGACCACGGTCTGCCGCCAGTTGATGTCTTGCACCACGCCGGTCGTGTCGTTGATGCTCACCGTGTCGCCTGGCTGGATCACATGCGAGAACATGAGCGTGAATCCGCCGATCGTGTTCGCAATGGAGTCCTTCAGGCCGAGTGAGATGGCCAGGCCGCCTATGCCGAGCGCGGTGAACAGACTCGCCGGGCTCACGCCGAACACCGGGTGCAGCACGATGGTGAGCGCGACCACCCAGACGAGCACGCGCGCGATGTTGATGAAGATCGACGCCTGCGGGATCTTGTTGTGCTCGAGCACCTTGCGCAGGCCACGGCTCAGCAAACGCGTCACCACGAATGCTAACGCGATGACGATGGCGAGGAAGATGATCCTCCCACTGTTCGCCTTCAACCAGTCAAGCACATGTTCCATGCGTACCAGCGTAGCGTGCGGTGGTCACCACATGCGGAATCTGCGGACTAGCGCAGGGACTGCACAGGGCGGCGTTGCTCGCTCGAATCGAGTGCGGTGCGCAGATTCGCGGCGACGGTGGCGATGTCGGGATTCGTCAGATCGTTGGGCGACAGACGATGCTCGATGTTCGGCCAATCGCGCAGCACGCCGACGATGCCGCCGACCGTGAAATCGAGCAGGATGCGCGTGCTCAGGTCGATGCGATCGTAATCCAGATCGAAATTGCCGAGCAACGTCAGGCGAATGAAATCACGCAATGCCTCGGTGAGCTCGATCGTGCTATGCGGGCCGGCAAGCAGGGCAAGATGGTCGAACTGCTTGCGCATCTGCGGGTCGTTGAACGCCACGATGCATGTGCGCTGCCATTCCTGCCACAGATTCTCGGCAGTGGTGGCGTGGTCCATGATCGGTATGCTTTCAACGGCATGCATGATCGTGGCATCGGCAAGCTCAGGCAACCCGGAGAAATGGTAGTAGAACGAGTTACGGTTCACACCGGCCTCTCGAACGATGTCGGTCACCGTGATCTTCCCATACGGTCGTTCCCGCAGGAGCGCCCAGAACGCATTCTCCAAACGCTGCTGCGCCGGTAAAACTTCGGGGTCTCGACGCGGCCTTGGCATTAGAACTCCTCACCTATAAGGACATGCACGATATGGTGGTGGAATAATCTGCGCGATGCTCATCAACACTGCATATGTATGCACATCATGTGTACCTTCAGTCTAGTGTTCATGAGCTTCATATGGCCGGAAAATCAGCTTGTGGCAATGCTCTGGAGCACGTTTGGTCGAAGTCAGTGCGTGAAACGCGTCCCGGCCAGGAGCATAATGGCCTGATTTATGTAATGGCGGTCCTCACTGTCGAGCCCGACATAGGAGGAGAACAGCCCCGGAAGCGCTTTCATGCCATCCGTGCGCAGCTGGGTGATGGTGGAGTGTCCGCCGGAGGAGAGCACGCGGAACAGCGCCTCCACGCCATGCTCGCGTTGGCGTTGCGTCATGCCGTTCAGCCAGGTGTTCAACGCGCCGCGGAAATCTCGCGAGCTCTCGGACAGCGCGGGAACCGTGTCGAAGCGGTCGCCGTCCATAAGCCACGTGTAGCAGGAATGCTGCATGAGGCCGTCGGCGTTCGATTTGACGACGATCATATGTTCGCGCGGACTCGACTGCAACAGCATGCCGATGATGGAGAACTCCGGGACGAGCTTGGTGATGCGGTCGACGATCGTGCCGTATTCGTAACTGGAGACGACGTCCTGGTTGAATCCGGGTGAATCGAAAGCGTAGATGCGTTCGATGCGGTCTTTGATCTGGTCGCGCGCGTTCATGGCCGCGTAGATCGCGATATTGCCGCCCTTGGAGTGGCCGGTGAGCATGATGCGCGCGTTCGGCCAGAGTCTGCCCACCTTTTCGAGATAGTCGGCGGCCTGCTTTTGCGCGGGCACCGGGTAGGTGAACGCCATGTTGAAATCCTCGCGCCAGCCGGTGAGCGAATCATCGGTGCCGCGGAACGCGACGAGCAGCGTGCCGTCGGGCAGCTGGAACGTCTCGGCGGCGTACTGGGTCTGCTGCGAGATGTCGAAACGCTCCTCGGCGGCGCTCATGCGGGTGACGGCGAACCGCGGATTGCGTTTGATCGAGCGGTAGAAGCGGTGCGGGGTCTCATCGTCGTCGGAGAAGCCGGAATGATGCTCCCAATAGGGGTGGGTGAGCTCGTATTCGTGCAGTCTTTCCTCCACCTCGCGCAGCGTGGGTCCCGGGAATGGCGTGCGCCACAGTGCGGCGAGCGAACGGCTAGGGTGTTTGAGATTGAAGTTGCGCAGCTTGCTGGAGATGGAACCGAAGCATTCGAGCAGGGAGGAGAGCTGCGGGACCTCCTGCGGGATCTTGTCATAGCTCAGAATCGCGTAGACCAGCGCGTCGGCAACATGGAACGGGTATTCCGAGAAGTCGCGCGTCTCCTGCGCCACGTAGTCGATGATCGTTGCCATATTGCCCTCCGATTGATCACTTCCATAGTAGGCGATGAATAAGTCCGGCCGTATCGTTGCCAGCGCAACCGGGTATGGGAGCACGACATACGGGGCGTATGAGACAGTGAAGGTATGTGGCTTGCAGCAGTGGAAAAAACGTTTGTATGGTTCCTCCTCTACAGTTTCGTCGGATGGGTGTGGGAGACCGGGCTCAACATCGTGATGAAGAGACGGTTCGTGGACCGGGGCATATTGAATGGCCCGATCTGCCCGATCTACGGTTTCGGCGCGGCGCTCGCGATCTTCGTGCTGCACGACGAGCATTCGCTCATCGCCGTGTTCCTGAGCAGCGGCGTGCTCGCCTGCACGTTGGAATACATCACCTCATGGGGCATAGAGAAACTCTTCCACATGCGGCTGTGGGACTATTCGAACAAGCCGTTCAACATCAACGGCCGTGTCTATTTGAACGGCTTCCTGTTCTTCGCCGCGGGCTGCACCGTGGTGAAGGAATGGGTGCAGCCCGCCGTCATGCGCATGCTCGACCGCCTCGACCCGCTCTGGCTCAACATCGTGAGCATCACGCTGTTCGTGATCCTCATGGCGGACGTCGCCGTGACCCTCGCCGGCCTGATCAGCATGAACGGCAAACTCGGGCGTGCCGAGGAATATATCAAATCTGTGAAGAAAGAGCAGATTGCCAAAATGGACGTGCATATCACGGCCGCAGACGAGCGCATCGAACAGATCGAGCAGCATGCGGAAGGCGTGGCGAGCCGTGTGAAGGAATCTGTATACGAGCATGTGGGCGTGCATGTGGACGGCGCGCGCGAGCGGATGCGCGACGGCGAGCTCGCCGAGAAACTGCACGGCACCTTCAACTGGCAGCAGCGCAGGCTCCTCGACGCCTACCCAGAGATGAAACCGGAGCACGGCAGGTCGGTGATCGGCGAAATCCGCGCGCAACTTGCGAAATACGGCAGGAAACATAACGCGTGACGTGGGGGCATAGGATGGGTCTGGGAATCTACGGATAATCTACGGCATAGCGAAAGGCTTGGCATGATCAACGAGAAGTACAAGGCAATGTTGGGTGAGAAGTCGGTGATCCGCATGATCTCGGAGCGGGCGGCGGCGCGGCGCGCGGAGATCGGCGCCGACGAGGTGTTCGACTTCTCAATCGGCAACCCGAGCGTACCGTGCACGCCGGCGTTCACGAACGCGGTGATCGACCTGTACGAGAACGAGGCGCCGAGCGCGCTGCACGGCTATAGCCCGTCGGTGGGCATCACATCGTTCCGCGGCGCCGTGGCGGACTCGCTCAACCGCCGCTTCGGCATGGACTACACCGAGCAGCACATCTTCCCCACGTCGGGCGCCACCGGCTCGCTCGCGCACGCATTCCGCGCGGTGACCAAGCCGGGCGACGAAGTGCTCACGTTCGCGCCGTTCTTCCCCGAATACATCCCGTACGTGGAGGGCACGGGCGCCACACTCACCGTGGTGCCGCCCGACACCACTGCATTCCAGATTGATTTCGAGGCATTCGAGCGTGCGCTCAACCCGAACGTGGCGGTCGTGCTTATCAACACGCCGAACAATCCGTCGGGCGCGGCGTACTCGGCGGCCACGCTGGAGCGTCTGGCCGGCATTCTGCGCGACAAGCAGACCGAATACGGCCACGACATCTTCATCGTGAGCGACGAGCCATACCGCGAGATCATGTTCGACGGTGCTGCGCAGGCATACCCGGCGAAGTTCTACGACAATACGCTCACCTGCTACTCGTTCTCGAAATCACTCTCGCTGCCGGGCGAGCGCATCGGCTACGTGGCGGTGAACCCGCGTGCGACGGACGCGGACGTGCTCGTGCCGATGTTCGCGCAGATCAGCCGCACGATCGGACACAACTGCCCGAGCTCCACGATGCAGCTCGCGGTGGAGCGTGTGATCGACGACACCAGCGACCTCTCCATTTACGAAGCGAATATGAATCTGCTGTACGACGCGCTCGTCGACCTCGGATTCGAAGTGGTGCGGCCGAGCGGCACGTTCTACATATTCCCGAAGGCGCTCGAGGAGGATGCGAACGAGTTCGCACGCAAGGCGATGGAATACGACCTGTTCATGGTGCCGTCGGACTCGTTCGGCATGCCGGGCTATCTGCGCCTCTCGTACTGCGTGGAGACCGAGCATCTGAGAAAGGCGATCGTGCGCCTGCGGCAATTCGTGACGGAGGTGTACGGCGAGCGCGAGTGAGCGCGGATCTCGTGGATCTCGCGGATCTCCCGGATCTTGCGAATCTCGCTGCGTAACCTCTCCGCTGCCTACCACTCCGCTGCGTAATTTGGGACAGATTAGGGGGTGAAGATGTCCCTTTTTACGCAGGGCTACGCCGGGGGATGCGTGCAGGGCATTGGCTCGCTGTGATCCATGTGTTTCATTTGCGTAAAAAGGATCATTTGGGACGCGCGGATGTCCCTTTTTACGCAGGAAGGGGCGCAGATTGGGGATCAGTTGGCGGGACGCTCGGAGGCGAGCACGGCATCCTCGTCGAGCACACCGAAACGCAAGCTCTGGCGCAGTGCACCCAGTCGGTCGTCGTTGCTCAACGCGCCAAGCGCCCACACCGCCTCGTCGGCGGCGAGCGGGAAGCCGGCGTCGACGAGTCTGATCGCCGCCTTGGCGAGCAGCTCAGTCTGTGAGGTCAGCGGCGCCACCGGAATGCCATGCTTGTTGAGCGTGTGCGTCACCGCATCCATATCCGGCAGCGAATCCACGCCCATCTCCTGCATGAGCTCACGCACCTCGACCTCGGCAGCCTCCTCATACTGCGCGTGGAACCCCATGCCCAACATGAACGCGTAGCAGGCGAGCGCCGCCTCGCGATTGTTGGTCTGCCACAGCGAATAGGCAAGACGGTAATACATGAAGTTCACGTCGCCCGGCATCACCGCCACCGCAAGACCGCGGGTGAGCACGTCCGCGCCCTTCGCATGGTCGCCGGCGATGTCCACATAGGTGATCGACTCGTCGACGAACGGCTGCGCGGTGGTGGGCGCGAGCGCGAGCGCCTGCTGCAGCTGGGCGAGCGAACCGTCGAGGTCGCCGGAATCACGGTGGATGCGAGCCAGCGCGATATGCGAGTTGTACAGCGCGTCGGGAGCCTTGACGTAGCGGGTCTGCGGCGTGTGGTCGGGCAGATTCGCGACGAGCAGGCGCATGAGCGGATGCTCGCAGTACAGCGGCTTGCGCTCGCCGAGATCGGGCATCTCGCTTTGCAGTCCCATCAGCGCGGATTCAATCTCCAGCGAGGCGGACATGGGAGAGTCCTCGTTCTGCTCGGCAATCTGGAAAATCTCACCGCCCTTGATGCTCGCGCCGTCGTACATCACATCGAGGTCGCGGCCGAAATCGGCGCCCAGCAGCGCCTTCAGATCGTCGGGCAGCTCGCGGTCATCGCGCCACAGCGGCACACGATGCGCGAGGATCGCCTGTGGGATCGGCAGCGCGGTGATCGGCGTGAGTCCGCGGTCCGGGCCAAAGGAGATGACCTGTGCGGAAGGGCGCAGCATCTGCAGCACGGCAGCCGGGTCGCTGTCGAGCGCGGGATCGTTGAACTGGCCGGCCATGAACGCGGGCACCGTGCCCATCATGAACGGCGTGCGTGTGAACGCGAGCGAGAGCACGGGCGCGCCGGTGACCGATCCGAGCGTGCCGTTCACCGTGAGCGACGTGATGTTCGTGCCCGCGGTGAACGCGGCCTGCGCGATGATGCCGGCGAGCCGCAGCGCGTAGGAGGCGGCCTGGGCGGCGCGCTGCTCGCGAATGCCGACCCAGCCGGAGTCGGTGAGCACGCTGGCGGGCATCATCAGCGACGTGGGAACCGTGAAATTGACGACCATCTCGCCGGTGTCGGGATTCGCATCGCAGCGGTACTCCACGCGGTACGGCAGAATGAGGCGTTCGCAGATGTCTACGAACCGCGACATGACGTCCCACATGCCACCGCGTGCGGCCGTGGCGCCACGCACGGTGAGATTCGAATTGCGGGCGTCGGCGCGCGACTGGATGAACGAGGTGTGCGTGTCCCACTCATGCAACTCGTCGAAGCCGGCGCGGTAATCCTGCGCCTCGGTAAGCGTGGTGACCAAGCCCATGCCGTTGTCATACTTGGCGGCGATACGGCTGGCGGCGGCGAGACGATTCAGCGCGCCCTCCACCGAGAGCACGATGTCACGCTGCAGACCGGTGATCTCGTTGCGGTTGAAACGCATCCAGAACTGGCCGGTGCTGTCGAGTTGCACGACGTCGAGATTGTGCTCGGCGGTGATTTCGCGAATCTGGCCGGCTCCCGCCTCGATGAGCTGGCGTGCGGCGAACCGCTCGAACGGGCTCGCGGTGTTCGAATTCGTGGTGCCGCGCCAGATGATCTCGTCGAGCGCGTCGGCGAGCGGCTTGTTCTGCATATTTTGGAAGATTTCAACGATGCGGCCGGCGCCCATGCCCAGCTGTTCGCCGCGCAGCTTCGGGAAGTGGGCAGCGGCGAGCCAGAATGCGGCGAGCAGCGAATTGAGCGGGTGCCTGGCGGAGCCGGTGTTGGTTGCGTGTGCTGGGGCGGCTGAGTTGGTTGCGGCGGGGCCGTACGGGCCGAGATCGACAGAGGAGGCGGTGGCGATGCCGTTGAGCGAGCCGGTGGAATAGCCGCTACCCGAGAAGTCGAGCTGGAGCTCGCCGATCGTGATGGTGCGGTTCAGACCGTCGTTCGACTGGATGCGCACGGCGCCGAGGTTCTTCTGGTCGGTCCAGGCGTCGAAATGGAGTTCGCCTTCGACGTCGTTGGTGCTCGGGTCGTTGGTGAGCGGCACGGTGGTCGGGTAGACCTTGAGGCTCTTGGAGATCCAGGCGATGATCTGCACCTGTTTGTTGTTCTGCTTGCCGGTGGCGGGATCGTCGGCGAAACGCACGATGTAGCCGAGTCCGTTCTGTGGCTGCGAGACGTCTTTGAGCCGCATGACGATGCCATAGCGCGAATTCGTGGGGTCGCCCGGGATGGGCGCGAGCCTGGAAACCTTCGCCAGGAAGGGGAGCTGGTAGGTTTGCACTGACTGGTTCGTGGGAGCGGATTGCCCTTGGCCGCCGACGGAGACTGGGGTGACCGGCGAGAATGGATCGGTTCCAAGGCCGGCGGCGCTCTGCGCGCTTTGTGTGCTCTCGGGATTCTGGTACGGGTTGCCCAATGGTTCCTGCATGTTCCTCGTGTCCTCCGGCATCAGCGTCGGCATCGCGTGATGTGCTGCGTTTTCGGATTCGGTTTCCGTCGTCTGTGCGATATATCGCGTGATCTGGTGGAATCGTAGCATGTTCGGCACGGCGCATGCCGGATTGTTCCATATCCGTGAGCGTGCGCATTCGTGCGCACATGCCGCCGTCGGTGTGCTGAGTAATTGTGGAGACAATCTGCGTAATTTGGGACAGTTGGACGGCTATTTCTGTCTCTTTTTACGCAGATACGCAGAGTGGCGGCGCGCATATTCGAGTCTGCGTAATTCGGGACGGTTGGAGGGTTGGTTCTGTCTCTTTTTACGCAGAAGGAGAAGCAGAAGAAGAAGGAGAGGCTGGGAGGTGAGAAACAGGGGGAGGCTGCGGGGTGGGAAATCTGCAAATGCGGGCACGGAGATGTATGCCGCGGGGCGAGTGGTGCGTATACTGCGTGTCAGTGAAGCAATGCAAAGCAGGAGTAGGGGATATGGCAGAACAAGAGAGTGCGCTCGATTTCATTGAGGCGACGCATCTGTGGTCGCAGCACGCGCAGTTCGTAGGCAGGGCGGAGGGCGCGCCGAATCCGTTCCGCACAATCTACGGCGTCGAAGCGCAGCCGGGCGGCGTGTGGGATGTGATGACGCGGTTCCACACAATCTGCGAACGGTTGCAATTGCCGTTCCACGTGAGCACGAGCGTCGAGGTGAACCCGGCGACCGGCGACATGGCAGTGGCATTCGGCGCGCCCGAGCCGACGCAGTTCCCCACCGCGGTGCCGGATTCGCACGGTCGCGCGCGCGACTGCACCGGCAAGCGGGCGCAGTGGACGGCGGCATATGCGTTGCGCTTGGCGGCATTGCTCGCGAACATCGGATTCGCGGTGAACACGGGAATCATTGGTGTCACGGTGATCGCGCGCGCCGGCGAACCGGATGGCCAGACGCTGTTCTCGCTCGGGTTCAACCGCGTCGACTTCCATTTCACCACGGCCAAGCTGTTTGCGGACGGCACGATTGATGACGCCCAGTTCGACGTCGACCCCGCGCAGCTGCTCGCCGCGTTCGACGTGGACAGCGCGCGTGTGGAGTTCGACGCCGACGGATGGTTCGCGCCGACGGAGGATCCCGAGCTGCCGGAGTCGCTGTGTGAACTGCGCACGCCACTCGGCGAGGACGCGCGCGAGTTGCCGGATTCGCTGAAGAGCCTGCTGCGCGCCGACCGCGTGTGCGATCTGGACATTGCAGATCAGGCGAGCCTGAGCATTCGCGACATTCACCAGATCGCCCAGGAGAACGCGGATTCGCCGGTCACCGCCGTGGTCGAGCTCGGCGGGGCGCTCACGACGCTCAAACAGGAGCTTTCGGTGAGCACGTCCATTCGCCAGCCGCTGTACTGCGAGCGGGAGGCGTTGCGATTGCTGGTCTCCGAGGCGGCGGGTGATGCGGCGACGCGGTACCGCACGGTGCCGGGTGCAATCGCCGCAGTGCGCTCCGAGCTCGCGCGCTTTGACATGAAGCTTGGTCAACTGGATGACGCACTGCGCGAACTGCAGGAACTGCAGCGCATCTCGCCCACCAGCGTGCAGGGCGGCATCGCCGAGGCCATGGCGTATTCGATGGCCGGCGACACGGCCCGCGCGGTGGACGCCATCCGGCAGGCCCTCAAGCTCGCCGTGGTGCCCGACGAGGTGGCGTTCCTGTACTGCCTGCTCGGGCAGATGTTCGCGATGGCGGGCGAGACCGACACGGCGATCGACGCGTACTATGTGGCGTCCACCGTGGCCGCGCAGACCGCGTACACCGGCGTCGCGCGCCAGGCGATGGAGGCGTTGCTCGCGCAGATTGGCTCCGCGGACGACGACGGCGAGCGGGACGAGCGCAGTTTCACCGCGACGGTGGACGCGCGGCCCACCGCACCGTCACGCGGGCACGCGCTCGGCTCATTGCAGGCGGCCGGAATCCCGATCTCGCCGACCCAGCCGGTAATCCAGACGCTCACGCGGGCGGCCATGCTGCTCGCCGATGCCGGCGTTCCGCTCGCCGCCTACGACGGTGTGGAGATTCTCGCCGAGTATTCCGCGGAACCGACGCTGCTGTGGATGTGCCGCGCACTGCAGGAAGGCGCCGGCTGCGCGCGCTGACCGGCGTCAGTCGGCGTGCTCGGCGTCTTTGAGCGCCTTCGTGACCAAGGCGACCGCCTCGTCGTAGGTGGGGCATTGCGGCACGCCGTTGATGCCCTTCGTGATTGCGATCGACGCGGCGGCGTTGGCAATCTGCACGGCGCTTTCCAGATTCCACCCATTCGCCAGCAGCGCGCACAGCGCACCGGTGTGCGTGGGGCCGGCCGAGCGAATATGCGTGGCCTTCGTCTCGAATCCGTCGATGTGCTGCACCGGTTCGCCATGCCGACGCACCCACGCGCCGCGCGAACCGGCACGCAGCACAACGGGCGCGCGCAAGACATCGGCAAGCCCGTCGCACAGCGCGCTCATCGAATCGTCGAAGCCGCCGTCGACGCGCATGGTGGCCGTCTCATCCACCTCGATGCCGAGCCGGTCTGCAATCGCGCGCCCCTGCTGCCGATTGAGCACCCAGATCGGGTGCAGCAGCACGATGTCTTCAAGCAGACGCTCGTTCACCGTGGACATCATGCTCGTGGGCGTGAGCACAATGCGGAAGTCGCGCACATCCGGCGCGCATTCAGGCCGTGAGATGAACGATCCCACCGCCACCGCGCCCGTGTTCATCAACGATGCGCCGCTGATGTGCACGACGTCGCCGGACTTGGGGTGCATGTCGTCGAACGTGTGCGCGTCGGTGCGCACCTCCGCGCCGGGAGCAGAGATGAACGAGCGTTCCTGTCCGTCGTTGATCACCAGCCGCAGGCCATTGTCGAGCCCCTTGTTCGTGATGCCGGTATGCCTCACATTCACGCGTTTCAATGCGCGACGGATCATGTCGGACCACGGGCCGGTTCCGAGGATGCCCGCGAGCTCGGTCTGCGCGCCCATGCGGCTCGCCGCCTCGAGCACCGCGAAACTGCCGTTCACCGATCTCGCGATGCTCTCCGCGTTCATGAACGAGCCCGGTGCCGGGAACTCGGGAACCTTGATCATGGAATCCACCCACACCTGCCCAAGTGAGATCACGGTGGGCTCGTGGTCGCGTTTCGCCTGGATCGAGTGAAGAATATCGCTCAGCATAGCACCCCTTTTCTTGATTCTGCCGCTTCGCAGATCTCGTTATGCGCGATTCTACCCGACAATCTGAGAACTCGCTGAAAACGCGGCAGACCGCGGTGAAATGCCCGGTCTGTGCGCAGTGTGGTGCACAAAGAGAATCATGGGCTTGCGTTGTCGGCACGGTTCATGTAATATTGTGAAGTTGCGTGTTCGACTGTGCTTCGTGTATGCGGAGCATACGGGCATGCAGACTTGCAAGTCAATAGTAATATAGGGAGTCCATTATGGCAGCTCGTTGTGCAGTGTGCGGCAAGGGACCGCAGACCGGTTATACCGTTTCGCACTCGCATATTCGCAATAAGCGCCGCTTCCTCCCGAACCTCCAGCCGGTGCGTACCACCGTCGACGGCCAGAATGTGCGCCTGCGTGTGTGCACGAAATGCCTCAAGGCTGGCAAGGTTCAGCGAGTGAAGGTTGCGTGAGCGTAAGCGATACAGTGACAAGACCCCGGTGAGTTCGGCTCCCGGGGCCTTTTCGTATGTGCGCTCCTTTCTCTGCGTAAAAAGGGACAGGCAGGGGCGCTTAGATGTCTCTTTTTACGCAAAAATAGGACGTAATTGGGGACGTTTAGCGCACCTAATATGTCTCTTTTTACGCAGGGAAGGGGCGCGGGTTTCGCAATCTGCGGGCGTGGGATAGACTATGACAACAAGGAGGCGGCAATGGCACGGCAGGACGGTACGCGCGACGTGACGCTCGAGACGCCGCTGCACGCTCTGCTCGCCAACAAACGTCGCGTGAGCGCACTGAAGAAGCTCGGCGTGCTCGACGTGCGCGACGCGCTCACGTATTACCCGTTCCGCGTCACCGATCCCGTCCCCGTGCGCGCGCTCGTGCAGGCCCAGCCCGGTCTCAAGGAGAAGATGGCGTGCGCCGTGCGCGTGCGCAGCGTGCGTGTCAGCCCGATGAACGCGCGCGCCGGCTACCGTGTGGAAGTGCTCGTCGACGACGACGAGTTCGCCGCGACGCTCCATGTGCGCGGTTCGCTGGCCACGCTCGTGTTCTTCTCGCATCGCAAATCGTACGTGGACTGGCTCGCCGGCCGCTTGCGCGTCGACGGCCACGTGGTGATTGCCGGGGATCCGACCATGTATATGGACCGTCTGCAATTCACCCACCCCGAACTGCTCACCGTGGGCGGCGCGAATCTGCGGGCCGATGTGAGCACGGTGGCCGAGGGTCTGCAGCGCGTCTGCCGGCCGCGGCCCGTCTACCATGCGAATTCGCGCATCTCGAGCGAGCATATTCACGACACGATCCTCTATGTGTTGCGTCTGCTCGCCGGCGAGGACCCGGCGACCGCGATGCACGCCGACGACGAGACCGCGCAGCCGCACATGCGCACGCTGTATGCGGAAAATCCGCAGATTCGCGAGCATTTGGATGCCGCGATCCCGGACATTCTGCCGGGGAATCTGCTGGCCGAGCTGAATCTGATGCACCGCGCGCAGGCATTCTCGCAGATTCACGACCCGGACTCGGTGGGCGCGTTCACGCAGGCGATCACGACAATGCGCTACGAGGAGGCGTTCGTATGCCAGACCGCGCTGATCCGCGCCCGGCACGATGCGCGCGAGCACAACGCGTACGTGTGCTCCGACGTGCAACTGCGCGACGAATACATAGACACGCTGCCGTTCGTACTGACGAAAGGCCAGCGGGAGGTCGTCGACGAGATCAGCCACGACATGTGCCAGGACCACCCGATGCAGCGCCTGCTGCAAGGCGAAGTGGGCTCGGGCAAGACGGTGGTGGCGGTGAGCGCGATGCTGCAGGCGGTCGGATCTGGGCACCAGGCCGTGCTCGTCGCGCCCACGCAGGTGCTCGCCGAGCAGCATTACCAATCGATCTCGAACGTGTTCAACCGCGCGCCCGTGCTGCTGCTCACCGGCGGCATGAAGCTCGCCGAGCGACGCAAAGTGCTCGGCACGGCGGCAAGCGGGGAGCCGTGCATCGTCGTGGCCACGCACGCCGCGTTCTCGAAGTCGTTCCAGGCACCGAACCTCGCGCTCGCGGTGATCGACGAGCAGCACCGCTTCGGCGTGGAACAGCGTGAAACACTGCGTTCGAAGTCGGACGTGGACCCGCATCTGCTGGTGATGACGGCGACGCCGATTCCGCGCACGGCGGCGATGACCTGGTTCGGCGACCTCGACATCTCCTGGCTCACCGAGTTGCCGGGCGGGCGCAAGCCGATCCAGACCGTGGTGATTCCCGAAGAGAACGCGCCGCTCATGGCCGAGATGTTCTGGCATATTCGCCACCGCATAGACGCCGGCGAGCGCGCATACATTGTGTGCCCGCGCATCGAGGAGTCGACTGAAGACGCCGAGGGCGGGGAAAGCGGCGGCGATGCGCGCGCCGATTCCGACGACGGCATGCTGCTCAGCGACGAGGACCTCGGCGAGACGAACGCACGTGCGCCGCTACATTCAGTGCATGAGATCTCCGAGCGCCTGCAATCGCTGCCACAGTTCCAAGGCGTGCGATTCTGCGAACTGACCGGCCGCGACGACGACGAGACGAAGGAGCGCGTGATGGCCGAATTCGCCAGCGGGCAGACGCCGGTCATGGTGGCGACCACAGTAATCGAGGTGGGCGTGGACGTGCCACAGGCGAGCTGCATCGTGATCTTCGACGCCGACAGGTACGGGCTCTCCCAGCTGCATCAGCTGCGCGGGCGCGTTGGCCGTGGCGGCACGCACAGCTGGGCGTTCCTGGTGTCGCAGGCTGAGCCGAACAGCATTGCCGAGCAGCGGCTCGACGTGATCGCGCATTCGCTCGACGGCGCGTTGATTGCGCAAAAAGACCTCGAATTGCGCGGTGCCGGCGATGTGCTCGGCGATACACAGTCGGGCGGCCGCTCGAGCCTGAAACTGCTGCGCGTGGTCAAGGATGCCGCCATGATCACCGATGCGCGCAAGCGGGCCGAGCTGTTGCTGGATGCCGACCCGACGCTCGAGCACCATACGCAGCTCGCGGGCGCGGTGCTCGATTTCTCGCGCGGCAACGAGAAGTTCCTCACCAGCAACTAGTGCAGTTCGGCGCAGTTCGATGTAGTTCGACGCAGTTCGCAGATTCAGCTCGTGCGTAATTGGGGACAGTTATGGGCAATTTGATGACTCTTTTTACGCAGGATGGTGGGATATGGTCGTTTTGTTGTGCGCGTGTATAGGAATCGACCAAAGATTGACGATCTTTCGTCGATTGCCAGAAGGCACGCGGCAGATGACGAAAGTTGGGGGGATGGGTTTCGTCATCTGCGAGTGAGGGGTGGAGATGCGAAGAAGGTGGGGAGATTTGGTGGGGCGATGGGAAAATGTGGACACAGAAATGAGATGTCGGTGATTTGTATACGTTTCGCTGATAGCATGTATATTTATATATAAGTCAGGAAATCGTTGGTGACGCAGGGATTGTTTGCTTCGGGCGAATTCTTGACTGCCAGATCTCTGCGGGGAGGGGCTCATATTAGTGCTTTTCTTCTCAGGGAGATGCGAGAAGAAAGGCATTGCAATGGACATACGGCAGTTGCGCGAGTGGGGGAAGCGACTCTTCGGCTCCATAAGCGCAAATACGAAGAAGGCCATCGCCGGCGTGATCAGCGCGGCGATGATAGTGACCGTGGCGTTGGTGGCGATCCCGGCGCAGGCGGCGGGAAACATGATCGCCGACCCGACGACGTTCACCCAGTGGGAGCAGGGCATCGGCGAGCCGACCGACCCACGCTCCACCGGACGCGTGTGGACCGACAAGTCGGTGTCTACCCAAGAGGTGACGCTGAAGACATATGACGACAATCACGTGACTGTCGCACCAAAGGACGGTTCGTTCCTTGTCGGTCTTTCGGCGATGTCGAGCGCGCAGAAGCTCATCGGCGTCTCGAATGTGACGAAACCGTTGGATATCGTGCTCGTGCTCGACACCTCGGGGTCGATGGCATGGGGCATGGATGGCGATGATGAGTATGCATATGACCCCGTATATGCGGCCGACATCACCACCAGCAAACGGTACTACGTTCGTGTCAGTGGATCAATGACACGCGTTTATAGTTCAGCAAACGGCTGGTACTACGACGCAGGAGGCAGCAGGCATTATGTGACTCCGAAAACATCCGCCGCCGACAGTGACGCCGCGCATACGCAGTTCTACAGCCGGCGGAGGCTGACGACTCAAGACACGCGCATGTATGCGCTCAAGCAGGCGGTGAATGGCTTTATCGACCAGACGATTGCGGCGAACGCCAAGGTGAGCGACCCGAACAAGAAGAACCGCATCGGTCTCGTCACCTACGCGAGTGACGTAAATACGCGAAGCGGCCTGACCGATTCCCTGAGTGGCCTGAAGTCTACCGTGGACGACCTGAAGGCATCCGGCGCCACACGAGCGGATCTGGGCATGCAGACGGCTAACACCGTTCTTGGCAATGCGCGTGCCGATGCCTCGAAGATCGTCATTTTCTTCACCGATGGCCAGCCCACCAAATCAAATGGTTTTGAGAACGACGTGGCCAACGATGCCATCGGCGCAGCGAAAACGATGAAGACCAATGGCGCATCGGTTTATTCGGTAGGCATCTTCACGGGCGCTAATCCGGATGCCAATGTGTCGAGTGTGACCGGCAAGAGCGATATTGAGCTCAAGTCGAATGCGTTCATGCAGGGCGTCTCCAGCAACTACCCGAACGCCACCACCTATACCAATCTGGGTGCCAAAGCCCCGAATTCAAACTACTACCTTGCCGCATCCGACGCCGATACGCTCAATGCCGTGTTCAACACAATCTGGAGCGAGGTCTCGAGCAACCCGACCTCACCGATCCAGGCCGAATCGCAAGATGGCACGACCGGTGAGCGGAAAGGTGCGGTGACGTTCACCGATCAGCTCGGCGACTATATGACCGTCACATCGATGAACAGCGTGATCTTCGCAGGAACGAAGTTCGCGTTCGATCCCGACGCCGAGAACGCGGTGGTCAAGAACGGCAACACGACCACCTACACGTTCCACGGCGAAGTCGCCGGCAATGAGGTCTACAAGGCCGCGAATCTGCAGGACCTGAAGATCACCGTCACCGACAACGGCGAGAAGACCGGCGACACCGTGAGGGTGGAAGTGCCGGCGGATCTGCTACCGCTGCGCCTGTACACGGCGAAGGTGGACAAAGACGGCAACGTGACGACGAGCATCGCACGCACGCACCCGATCCGCCTGTTCTACGACGTTGCGCTGAAAGACGGTGTGCGAGACAAGGTGGCCAAGCCGGATGCGGCGATGAGTCAGTACATCGCACAGCATACCGACGCGAGCGGCGATGTGTACTTCCTGACGAACGCCTACGACACGTCGGCACAACCGGCGGCGGCGAACGGTACGACGACCGCCGTGTTCACGCCGGCGACGACGAACGACTTCTACTACTTCACGCAGGACACGCCGCTGTACAATTCCAAGAATCTGGAAGACCCGGCGAAGTCCATCGAAAACAGCGTGACGAAGACCTACTACTACCAGCGCACGTACTACGCGAACAATGCGAAGCACGAGCAGTGGATCGACGTGCTCGGCAGCAACGCGTACGGCAAGGCGGTTGCGGATAGCAAGGGGAATTACTATGCTCCCGCAGGCACCGAGCGTACCGGACTGTCGCGTCTATACACGGCTCCGAAGAAACCGAACACGACCAACACCGCGTCGAATGCGATCGCGCCGGAATGGCAGATGAACAATGTCACCGTGCGCCTCGGCAACAACGGCAAGCAGACGCTTGCCGGAGTTGGCACGCTGCATGTGACGGAGAAGGTTGTGTGGCCGCAGGGCGCAAAGCGTGACCCGAACAAATCGTTCCCGTTCACACTGCAGCTCGAAGGCACGGGTGCGGATGGCGAATTCCAGGCCGTCATTGCCGGGGAAGGCATGACCGTGACGAATGGACAGACGTTCGAGCTCAAGGACGGCGAAAGCGTCACCGTGTATGGTCTGACGCCGGGGCTCAAAGCCACGGTGGAGCAAACCAACCATGGCGGAGCAGGCTGGAGTGTCAATCATGCCAATGATTCCGGCACGATCGAAAAGAACAAGACGACCAATCTGGACTTCGTGAACACCTATGCGCTCACGCCGACGACGCTTGCAACTGGTTCAATCAAGGGTGAGAAAGTGCTTGCCAATCGCGATTGGCAGCCGGGTGAGGAATTCACGTTCACCATTTCGCCGCTTGGGGAGAATTCGAAGAATCCTCTGCCCAACCCAGCAACCGTGTCGGTGAAGAACAATGGCAGCTATAAGGCCGGCCAACCATACCCGTTCTCGTTTGGTGGGATTGAGTATTCCAATCCCGGTACATACCAATATGTGATAAGCGAGAATCCGGGTGACAAGGCAGGCATGCAGTACTCCGGTGCAAGCTACACCGCCACCGTGACCGTCGAGGACAACGGTAATGGCACAATGACCGCTTCGGTCAACATGAAGAAGACCTACAACGACCAGTATGAAGCAGTCAACCCGGCAGAGCCTACGGATTACGCCAGGTTCACGAACAGGTTCCTCGGCAAGAACGAGTCCGCACCAATTGTTAACGGCTACAAGAACTACACCGACCAAACGGGAGGCAATCCGAATGAGGACGGCAAGTTCAAGGTGATTATTACTGCTGGTAATAACCCGGACAATGGTCCAGCCGTTCCCACCCAGCCCGTCGACGTGAAAGCAGATGGCACTTGGAGCTGGAACCCGACATTCACGAATGCCGCACTCAACGGCCAGACCAGCCAGACCTTCACGTACCATGTGCGCGAGGATGTGCCGACAGGTGCAAGCCCGACGCTCAATGGCATGACGTATGACCTCAACACGTATGATGTGACGATCACGGTGAGCCGCGATTCAAACCAGGATCTCATCACCACGGTTGGGTACCCGAACGGCGCGAAGCGCATCGAGTTCACGAACACGTATAAGGCAACGCCAACGCAGCCTCAGACGTTGCAGGTGGAAAAGAAAGTCACCGGACGCGATGCCGAAGCCCGTAAGTTCACCTTCGAGGCCAAGCTCGATTCGGGTGATGCCAATAATGTCAAGATCAATAACAACGACACCCTCACCAATTGGGACACCATGACGGTGAAGACGCCCGAGATCAAGAACGGCAACACCACCGACATCAACTTCGAAGGCATTGTATTCACGAAGCCGGGAACCTATACGTTCGGCATCTCCGAGCAGATCCCGAACCCGGTGCCTGCCGGCTGGACCTACGACACGCACACGCATACCGTGACGTACGAGGTGACCGACAATAACGGCCAACTCGAAGCCAGGCGCAACACTGACGGCAACGACCTGTTCACGAACGCGTACGCCGCATCGGTGGATTACGGTGCCGAAGGCACTGCCGACGGATTCCGCATTGGCAAGACGCTCACCGGACGTTCGATGAACGCCGGCGAGTTCGGGTTCATCATCGAGCCACAGAATGGCGCCCCGATGCCAGGCGGTGCGGCGCATGCGACGACGACCAACCCGTTCTCCGCAGTCAGCGGGCAGGAGCTCGTCTGGCCGGCGAATGGCACACTGCTCGCCGGACTGCGGTTCACGCAAGACGACGCAGGCAAGACCTACGAGTACACAGTCCGCGAAGTGCCGCCGGAAGACGTGACACAGGAATCGCCGACGAAGAACGGCGTGACCTACGACTTCGCCGCGCATAAGGTCAGCATCAAGGTCATCGACAACAACGGTGACGGTACGATGAGTACCGAAACGACTGTGGATGGCTCCACTGACGCTATCGCGCACTTCACGAACGAGTACGCAGCCGCGGCAGGCAGTCAGTCGTTCAAGCTCGCGAAGACGGTGACCGGTCGTGACTGGAAGGACGGCGAATCGTTCACCTTCGATCTGACGGCGAATCCGGACCAGTCCAATGTGCCGGAGGACGTGTTGACGAAGGCGATGCCCGAACGGAAGTCGGTGACGGTGGGCAAGCCGGAGAACGGCAACACCGCCCAGTTCCACTTCGACGACTTCACCTTCAGTCAGGCCGGCACCTATGTGTACAATGTGCGCGAACGGAACGCCGGCACAACGACGGACGGCATGACGCATGACGGACGTACGGCGATCGCCTCGTTCACCGTCGTCGACAACGGCCTCGGCCGGTATGTCGCCGGCAAACCGCTTATCACCGGCATCGGCGAGTCGAACACCTTCACGAATGCCTACGAGGCTCAGTCGTTCGACGGCGTGCCAGACGGTATGGAATTCTCGAAGCAGCTGACGGGCGTCGAATGGACAGCTGATCGCGAGTTCGAGTTCACGCTGACCGGCAAGGACGGCGCTCCGATGCCGGATGGCGCGAAGGATGGCGTGTTGACGAAGACCGTCGGCAAGCCGGATTCCGGTGATACCCAGACCTTCGACTTCGGCAACATCAAGTACGAGTCCGCCGGTAAGTATGAGTACGAGGTGAAGGAGACGAAGGGCGATATGCCCGGAGTCACCTACGACGAGCACCCAGCGACGGTGACCGTGACAGTGACCGACAACGGCAAGGGACAGCTCGAAGCGAAGGCCGAAGTGACCGATGCCGCATTCGTCAACACATACAAGGCGAATCAGGTGACGGTCGGTTCGACCGATCTGAAGCTGTCGAAGCAATTGACGGGCATTGCGTGGCCGAAGGACCGCACGTTCGAGTTCACGCTGACCGGCAAGGACGGCGCTCCGATGCCGGAAGGCGCGAAGGATGGCGTGCTGACGAAGGCGGTGCACAAGCCTGCCGAAGGTGATACGGCGGACGTCATATTCGGCGATATCACCTATGACAAGGTGGGCACGTACGAGTACACGGTCAAGGAGACGAAGGGCGACATGCCCGGCGTCGCCTACGACGGCCACACGGCGAAGATCACCGTCACCGTGACCGACAATGGCAGAGGCAATCTGCAAGCAGAAGCCAAGGTGAGCGAATCTCAGTTCGTGAACAAGTACTCTGCGCAGCCGGCGACCGGTGTGCCCACCGACTTCACGCTGCACAAGCGCGTCGACGGCATGGCATGGAACGAGAACCAGCAGTTCGAGTTCACGATCCAGGGCCAGGACGGCGCCCCGATGCCGAAGAACGCCACCGTCACCGTTGGCAAGCCGACCGACGGCGACACCGCGAGCTTCGACTTCGGAGAGATCGTGTACACACGTTCGGGCGTCTACCGTTACACCGTCACCGAAATCGCCGGCAACCAGCCGGGTATGGCGTACGACGGGCACACCGCGACGATCACCGTGGAGGTGGCAGACGACGGGCAAGGCCATCTCGTCACCGCCACCACCGTGGAGAACGGCCTGTTCACGAACAAGTACACCACGCAGAACGTGGCGTATCCGGGCGTCGACGTGACCGAGGAGCTCACCGGACGTGCGCAGGCACAGGGTGAATTCCAGTTCGTGGTGCGCGGCAGCGACGAAGACATGCAGCGCGCCGGATACACGGCACGGGCACGCGCGGTGTCGGGCGTCTACGAATTCGACGCGGCGGCCAGCGGCGAGACTGTCACCGTGCCGGGGCTGTTCACCGGACTCGAACTCACGCACGACGACGTTCGTTCGGGCAGGAAGTTCAACTTCGAGGTCGACCAGATTGGCGCGCAGTCCGGCAACGGACTGACCGTGGACGAGCAGGTCTACGCCGTGCAGATCTGGGCCACCGACAACGGCGACGGCACAATGCGCGTGCACACGAGTGTCAATGGCACTGAAACCAGCGAGAAGACGCCGGTGCTGCCGTTCCACAACGTGTACGCGACGGCGCCGGTAACGATTGGCGGTGAAGCGCCGGTGCGCATCAACGCACACAAGACGCTGCACGGACGCGACCTTGCCGACGGCGAATTCCACTTCGCCGTGCGCGACGCCAAGGGCAACGTGATCGCCACCGCCTCTAACGATGCGAACGGGAATGTGGACTTCACTCCAATCGAGTTCACTGCCGAGCGCCTTGCCAACGACGTGCAGAACGGCATCGCCATTCGCAATGTCGATTACACGAAGACGCCGCCGGTGACTACGTACAGCTACGAAGCCACCGTCACGGAGGACGAGCCCGACCCGACGAGCGGCGTGACCGTGCTGAATGGCGAGTTCAGCATCAAACTGATCGTCACCGACGAAGGCAACGGCACTCTCAGTGCCCGCGTAGAGTACCCGGCCGGAACCGACCGTCTTGGTTTCTCCAACCAGTACGGCGCCTCTTCGAAGCTCAGCAAGCCGATCATCGGAGCCAAGAAGCTCGACGTGAAGTCTGGCGACAACGCTCCGGAGATTGCAGGCAAGTACACGTTCACAATCAGCGGTTCGGAAGGCGCACCAATGCCGAAGAACATGCAGACCACGAACGACGAAGCCGGCAACGTCAACTTTGGTGACATCGAATACACCATGGAGAACGTATTCGGAACCGACAAGGTGCGTGAGAAGACGTTCACATACACCGTCACAGAGGAAGGCAATGTGCCAGGCGTGACCAACGACAGTGCCAAGACCTTCAACGTGAAAGTCAGGGACAACGGAGATGGCACCCTCGCCGTGGAGGACAGCGAAGGCATGCCCTTCACGTTCACCAACATCTACGCCGTGTCGCCGACCGACCCGGTGTCGCCGACCGACCCGGACAGGGAAGGTGTCGTGACCGGTGGCGTGCCGATGACGAAGACCATCGCCGGTCGTGACTTGAAGGACGGCGAGTTCGAATTCGCCCTCACCAAGGCGGACGGCACGCTTGTTGGCACCGCGAAGAACGCGGCAGACGGCTCTGTGAAGCTGCCGGCAGTCACGTTCGACGCCCCTGGCAACTACGCCTACCTGGTCCGCGAGAACGCCGCTGACGCCGACAACGGCGTGACCTATGACAACCGCACCTATGCGGTGGTCGCTCAAGTTACCGACAAAGGTGACGGAACCCTTGCAGTGCAGTGGCAGATTGCCGATTCCGATGGCAACGCCGTGAAGGCAATGGCTTTCGAGAACACGTACGCCGCAGTTCCAACTGCCGTTCAGTTCGGCGTGGGCAAGTTGCTCGACGGTCGCGCTCCGCGTGAAGGCGAGTTCAGGTTCAGTCTGCGTGGAGCCGATGAATCCACCCCGATGCCGCTTGCGGCAGTTGACGGTGTGCAGACGGTGACCAATGACGCAACCGGTAGCGCCTTGTTCGGCACCATTGGCTACGAGAAGGCTGGGGAATACCACTATGTGGTAAACGAGGTCAAGGGCGATGACAAGACCATCACCTACGACGACCACGAGTACGACGTGACCGTGCGAGTGACTGATGACCTCAAGGGCAGCCTCGTGGCCGCGGTCGAGTATCCAGAAGGCGTGGAAGGCATTGTGTTCCATAACGTCTACACCAAGCCCGTTGAGCCGAGCAAGCCTGCCGAACCGGCCCAGCCGGCTAAGCCTGGGGCCAAGCCGGAAGCCAAGGAACCGGCGAAGGAAGTGCAACAGGTGGCCGACACCGGTGCGGACATCGCTCTCGCCGTGGCTGCAGCGGCCGCGCTCATCTTGGCAGGAGCCGGTTTGCTGATTGCCCGTCGCCGCAACGAGTGAGCTGCTGACCGGGAATAGCTAGTCCGAGCCAACACTGAGGCCCGCAACGCCATTCGTTGCGGGCCTCAGTGTTTTTGGGCTGTCTGTGGGGTCTATCGGTTTGCCAAGCTGGTTCGGCATGGTTGCGCGTGCAGGTTCAGGTACAAGGGCGTGCTTCGCATTGCTGGTGGCGCTATGGCGTTCAGGTTGCTTGGTGGTTGTGGCTCGTAGCGGCATGCACAGCTTGATGCTCGCGACGTCGTGGGACGAGCTGCTGCTGGACGCCGATCCGATGCTCGATCACCATGCGCAATTCGCGGGCGCGGTGCTCGATTTCTCGCGCGGCAACGAGAGGTTCCTCACCAGCAACTAGTGCAGTTCGGCGCAGTTCGATGTAGTTCGACGCAGTTCGCAGATTCAGCTCGTGCGTAATTGGGGACATCTTTGGTGGCCGATCTGTCCCTTTTTACGCAGATACAGACAGATCAGATATAGCTGTACATACGCAACGGATGCAGATGCTGTGCGTAAAACGGGACATGTGGACGCTGAATTTGTCTCTTTTCACGCAAAGAACATCATGCAGAATGCTTGGAAAAATAAGACGTACAAGGGGCGTGGGAGGCACGCATGCACGCCTGCGGCGAGAGGGCGGGATAATCTGAAGACATGCGTGTGATTACAGGACGATTCAAGGGCGTGCCGCTCACCACGCCGCGCTCGGAGACGCGGCCGACCACCGACCGCACGAAGGAGGCCATGTTCTCGCGCCTCGACAGCACCGGCATTCTCTCGGGTGCGCGCGTGCTCGATCTGTTCGGCGGAACCGGCGCGCTCGGCATCGAGGCGCTGAGCCGTGGCGCGAACGAATTGGTGGTGGTGGAGGCATCTGGCCCCGCTGCCAAGCTCATAGCGCATACGCTGACAGCACTGCGGCACAATCCCGCGTGGGAGGAGTCGATGAACGCGCGCATCGTGCACGCGAAAGCCGAGCGGTACGCGGCGAAGGCGAAGGTGGGCGAGCCGTTCGACGTGGTGCTCATCGACCCGCCGTATGCGTTCTCCACTGCCGATTGCGAACGTCTGCTCGGCGATCTCACCGCGCGCGGCTTGGTGGCGCGCGACGGCATGATCGTGCTCGAGCGGTCGGTGCGCACCGAGCGACCCGAAGCGCCCGTCGGATGGCAGATCACCGACGCGCGCGACTACGGCGAGACCGCCGTGTACACCTACCGCGCGCAGTGAGAGTGCAGTGAGGGCGCGGGTGGGCGTCAGTCTTCGAGTTTGCGCGGATGCTCGCCGGAGACCTCCCAGCCGAGCGACATGAGCGTCTTGCGGTCCTGCTTGTCGAGCGCGTGGCAGTCGAGCCGCGCAATGAGGTCGGGGCGCAGTCGGGACGTTTTCTCGAGGGCCTCGTCGCGGCGGAATCTGTTCACCCTGCCGTGATCGCCGGAGATGAGCACCGGCGGCACGTCGATTCCGCGCCAGCTCGCCGGTTTCGTGTACTGATTGTGCTCGAGCAGTGCGTTCTCGCCGGTGTATGATTCCTCGACAATCGAGTCGGCGTTTCCCATGAAACCGGGCAGCAGGCGCGTGATCGCCTCGAGCATCACCGAGACGGCGACCTCGCCGCCGTTGAGCACATAGTCGCCGATCGAATATTCGCGCACGTCGACGCCGCGTTCGCGATAATACTGCGGGATGCGCGCGTCGTAGCCCTCGTAGCGGCCGCAGCCGAACACGAGGTGTTCGGCGTGCGACAGCGCGGTCGCGTCCTGCTGCGTGAACAGCGGGGCGGACGGGTTCGGGAAGATCAGCACGGGGGAGTCGGCGGCCGGGGCGGCGTGCGCGTTCGCGGGAGCGTCGGCCGGGATGCCGAGCAGCTCGTCGAGGCATTCCGCCCACACCTCGGGTTTCATCACCATGCCCGCGCCACCGCCCACCGGGGTGTCGTCGACGGACTGATGCACATCGTGCGTCCACTGCCGCAGATTATGCGAGCGCACGGCGAGCAGACCCCTCTCCTGCGCTTTGCCGAGCAGACTGAGATTGAGCACGTCGAAATACTCGGGGAAGACGGAAACGATGTCGATGTCCAAACGAACTCCTTTGAAATGGGCAGTGGGTGGGAGAGCGGGATGCGGTGGGCTTCCCCTCTGCGTAAAAGGAGACAGATAGGTGCTGGTAGATGTCCCTTTTTACGCAGAGAATAGGGACGTAAAAAGGGACGGATAGCGGTTGCAAATGTCTCTTTTTACGCAGAAGGAGGGGCCGCGCCGACCGAGTCTGCCGTGTCCGCGATGTCTGGCTCGCCGATGCCGGGGACGAGGCCGCCGGGCGGATCCACGGTGAGGTAGCCCTCCTCGAGATTGACCTCGGGAACCAGCGCCTCCACGAAGGGCAGCAGGAAGGCCTCGCGGTTCGGCATGCGGATCTTGAGCAGCCATTGGGCGCCCTCGATCACGTCGACCACCTTGCCGAGATCGGTGAACTCGAATTCGGCGCCTTCCGGGGCGTCGTCGGCATTCGCCGCGGACACCTCGGATTCCAGGTACACTTCCAGGCCGAGCAGATCCTTCGGGTAGAACTCGTCGTCATCGAGCTCCTGCGGCTCGCCGTACAGCACGGTGTTGCGCAGCGCCTCGGCGGCATTGCGGTCATCCACGCCTTCGAAGCGCACATACCAACGGTTCTTGAATGTGCGCGCGGCGGCCACGGTGTAGGGGCGTAGTGCGTCCGCAGCGGATTCGCGCGCATAGAGCACCTCGCCGGGTGCGAAACGGGCATGCGGGTCGTCCGTATACAGTTCCACGGAGACCTCGCCCTTGAGTCCCTGAGCCTTGCCAATACGACAGACCCGCAACAACTCTTGGGGCTGTTGCGGGTCTGGCACGCTGTTCGTGTGCATGTTCACTTGCGTACGTCCATGATGTCCACGCGAACCTTGTGATCGGAGATCGCCTGGATCACCGTGCGAACCGCGTTCGCAGTGCGTCCGTTGCGACCGATCACACGCCCGATATCCTCCGGATTCACGCGGACGCGAATCAGTTCACCGCGGGCGTTCTCATGGGACTTGACTGAAACGTCGTCGGGAAAATCGACGATGTTCTTGATCAGATGTTCCACGGCTTGAGCAAGCATGGTCTCACACGCTTTCCGGTGCGGATTCTTCGACGTCGGCGAGCTCGACCTTCTCGTCATCGTGCTGGACCTCGGCCGGGGTCTCGGCTTCGGCTGCCTTGGCGGCGGCTTCGGCCTTGGCGGCCTTGAGCTTCTGCGCCTTGTTCTCAGCCTCTTCGACGAGCACGGCGGCTTCCGGCTTGGCGGCGGCGGTCTTCAGCGTGCCCTCGGCACCCTTGAGGCCCTTGAACTTCTGCCAATCGCCGGTGATCTTGAGCAGGTTAAGCACCTGGTCGGTCGGCTGTGCGCCGACGCCGAGCCAGTACTGTGCGCGATCGCTCTTGATCTCGATGGTGGAAGGCTGCGTGTTCGGGTTGTACAGGCCGATCTCCTCGATGGCGCGGCCGTCGCGCTTCGTGCGCGAATCCATGACCACGACGCGGTACACCGCATAGAACTTCTTGCCCATACGCTTCAAACGAATCTTGGTTGCCAAAGTGGCTCTCCTTGTTAACTAGGGTGTGTGTTTCGCCGGTCGTGTGGGGACAGGACCCGCTCACACACGTGTTCCTTGCACATGGGGCATGAGAGGGCTCCCCGTGCACAAATAACTTCACTAGTATAGCGTGCGGGGGTAGATAATCTGCACATGGGCGTAACCCGCGGAAATACCGTGCTCCCCATACCATGTTCTCATAACAGCGGTGGAGGCAAAGGAGACGGCCGTGTTCATTCCGCGGTATTTCGAGGATCTTGATACGTTGCATGTGGGGTGCGAGCCGAATCGCGCGTATTTCGTGCCGGCGTCGGCGCCCACCGATACGCGGTTCGCCGCGCGCGAGCAATCCGATCGATTCCGTCTGCTCAACGGCGAGTGGGATTTCAAATACTATGCGAGCGTCTACGATTTGGACGCGGAGGTGGACGCAAGCGCTCAAGCTCACGAGCCGGTGTTCACCGAACCGATGTTCGACGCGGACTCCTATGACCAGATCGCCGTGCCGAGCGTGTGGCAGACGCACGGCTACGACCACAACCAGTACACGAACACGCGCTACCCGTTCCCGCTCGACCCGCCGTTCGTGCCGCACGATAACCCGTGCGCGGTGTACCGCACGACCTTCGGCTATGACGTGGATCCCGCCTGCCCGCGCGCCTTCCTGAATTTCGAGGGTGTGGACAGCTGCTTCTACGTGTGGCTCAACGGCGACTTCGTAGGCTATTCGCAGGTCTCGCATTCGACGAGCGAGTTCGAGGTGACTGACGCGCTTGACGACGGCGAGAACACGCTCGTCGTGCTCGTGCTCAAATGGTGCGACGGCAGTTACCTGGAGGATCAGGACAAGTTCCGCATGAGCGGCATCTTCCGCGATGTGTACTTGCTCACGCGCCCCGAACATGCGATTCGTGATTTCTATGTGCGCACCGATATCCGGTTTGCAGATTCCGGCACGCGTGCGGCGGCCGCGCCGCAGGCCGTGAGCGCGGACGTGACCGTCGACTTCGACTTCCTCGACGGCGTGCCGGTGGAGGGCATCGACGTCGTGATCGGCGACGCGGCGGGCAATGTGGTTGCGCAGGGCGTGACGGAAGCGGTTCAGTCTGAAACGGGCACGGTGGGGGAGTCTGCCCACCGAAGGCAAGCGGTTGAGAACGGCAGCGCATTCCCGGCGAAGGCGCGCGTGAAACTCACCGTGGAACAACCCGTGCTGTGGAATCCGGAGGTGCCGACCTGCTACACGCTGATGATTCTGAGCGACGGCGAAAGCATCACGCAACCGCTTGCGCTGCGCGACATCGCCGTCGTGGCGCCCGACGGCCGCCACCAGACCGTGCTGCTCAATCGCAGGCCGATTGTGATCCACGGCATGAACCGGCACGACAGCGACCCGGTGACCGGTTATACGATCTCGCCGGAGCAGTTCCGAACCGATCTGCTGCTCATGAAGAGCCACAACGTGAACGGCGTGCGCACCAGCCACTACCCGAACGCGCCGCATTACTACGATCTGTTCGACGAGCTCGGGTTCCTCGTGATCGACGAGGCCGACATCGAGGCGCATGGTGTGGCCGACGCCGTGTTGCCGAAGCCCGGCGCGGAATCTGCGAATATGGAGGAATGGCAGCGCGCGCAGCTCATGTGGAACGGCCTCATCGCGAACAATCCGCGGTTCGTGCCGGCCATTCTCGACCGCATTCAGCGCCTCGTGGAACGCGACAAGAACCGTGGATGCGTGATCTTCTGGTCGATGGGCAACGAGTCCGCCTACGGCATCGGGTTCGAAAAAGCGCTTGAGTGGGTGAAAACACTGGATTCGCAGCGGCTCACCCATTACGAGAGCGCGCGGTATGTCGAAGAAGGCGGAACGCTTCAGCATGACTACGGCAACATAGACGTGCACAGCCGCATGTACCCGAGCATCGCCGAGATCGACGCGTATTTCAGTGAATCCGGGCCGAACGGGGACGGTGCGAATGGGGAGGACGGCACCGCGGAAAACGGGCAGGTGAAGCCCTACATCATGTGCGAGTACTGCCATGCCATGGGCAACGGGCCGGGCGATCTCGAGGACTACTTCCAGTGCATCGAGCGGCACGAGGGGCTGCTCGGCGGGTACATATGGGAATGGTGCGACCACGCGATCTACGCCGGCAGGAACGCGCGCGGGCGGCAGGAATACCTGTACGGCGGCGACTTCGGCGAATGGCCGAACGACGGCAATTTCTGCGTGGACGGCATGGTTTCGCCGGACCGCACGCCGCACAGCGGCCTCGACGAGTTCAAGAACGTGTTCCGGCCGGCGCGCGTGGTGAGCGTGGATGCCGAGCGCGGCGTGGTGAATCTGCGGAACCATTACGACTTCCGCGAGCTTGGTGAAGCGGTTATCGTGATGTGGGAAGTGTATGTGGACGGCGTGATGCAGACGTACAGCCTCGTCGAGCCGGGCACGTTCGCGATTGAGCCGCATGCGGTGGGCGAAGTGCGCTTAAGCGGTTGGGAGAGCGTGTGGCCGGTCGCGCAGCCCGGGCGAGTCACCCTCGTGCTGCGGTACTTGGCGCGCGAGGCGCAGTGGGGGCAGGAGCAGCTGTTCGAACTCGGCTTCGACGAGGTGGAGTTGCCGAATCCGACCGGAGATAACAGTTCGCAGTGGGTGCGTCACCAGGTGGAAGACATGCTCGCCGGCGACGAGATAGGCGAGTCGGTGACGTTGGAGGAATCCGATGCGCGCATTGTGATCAACGGCGCGAACTGGCGGTACGTGTTCGACAAGTGCACCGGTTTGTTCAGCGAGCTCGTGTACGCGAACCGCACGATTCTCGCGACGCCGATGACCCTCGACATCTGGCGTGCGCCCACCGACAACGACCGCAATGTGCGGCATGAGTGGGAGCGCTGCGGGTACGACCGCGCATATGCGCGCGCGTACGACGTGCAGACGCGCACCGTGGTCTCCAGCGGCATTGGCGAAGCGGCGCTCGGCGTGGACGGCGGCGCGTACGGCGAAGAGACGGCCGTGGAGGACGCCGAGGGGCCGATGGCGGTGAACGCGGTGGAAATCAAGTGCTCGATGGGGGCGGTCGCGCCCACGGTGCAGCCGATCGCCCGCATGGACACCACGTGGACGGTGCATGCAGACGGTTCCGTAGCGCTTCACATGAACGTGCGCAAGGATCCGGCGTTCCCGTTCCTGCCGAGATTTGGCATTCACATGCAACTGCTGAAATCCATGAGCAACGTCACCTATTGCGGCCTCGGGCCGAACGAAAGCTATGTGGACAAGCGGCGCGCCAGCTGGCACGGCGTCTTCAGCGCTTCAGTGAGCCAGATGGGCGAACGCGAGATCAAACCGCAGGAGAACGGCAACCACCACGATTGCAGCTGGGCGAGAGTGCAGGGTGACGGGGTGGCGTTGATGATTGTGCAGGGCGACGGCTCGCAGCCCGAGAGTCCCGCGGAACTGTTGCGCGGGTTCGATTTCCAGGCGTTGGAATACACGGCGGCCGAGATGACGCGCGCACGGCACGATTTCGAGCTGCAGCCGAGCGGGTTCACCGAAGTGAGTGTGGACTACATGCAGTCCGGCATCGGTTCGAACAGCTGCGGGCCGGAGCTGCTGCCGCAATACCGCCTCGATGCGCCGGAATTCGACTTCGCCATCACACTGCGTCCGCAGCTCGCCTGAGTCCTGTGTGCCAAGCGTTCGTTGTGCCGAGCGCGGTGGTTGCGCCAGGGTGCCGGTGGTTGCGCCAGGGTGCCGGTGGTTGCGCCAGGGTGCCGGTGGTTGCGCCAGAAGCTGTAATCGTGAGTCGTTAATCCTCTGCGTAAAAAGAGACGCATGCATGCCGCCATCTGTCTCTTTTTCCGCAGAAGATTGCGAATAAGAGACGTAAAAAGGGACGTGTGGATATGCCTATTTGTCTCTTTTTACGCAAGAAGGGGGAGGCGCTGAACGCGTGGGCAGCTAGTCGGCGGTCTTTCGACGCGACTTCGCGGGGAGCGGCGGCAGTGAACTCGGCCAGGATTCGCGAGCGGCGGCATTCGCCTGCGTGCGCGTGTCTCGAATGGTGAGCGTGGCGGTGAGACCAAGGTGGTCAGTGCCATCTATGAACACGGCGCGCACGTTGGAGGCGGTCATGAAATCGGTGAACAGAATGTGGTCGATCACAATGCGCGGCCATTTGAGCCAGCTCGGGTAGGTCGGGTGTTCCCCGCGCGCCTCGACCAGGGCGGCGTCGTGGAAGCCGCTCGCGAGCAGCTCGCGGAAGCTCGGGTGCACGATGCTCGAGTTGAGATCGCCCATGAGCACGGCAATTTCGCGATTGTTGCACGAGTCGTCTGCGTTCCGGTCCCGGTCCTTGTTCGCAGATTTCGCCAGCGCGCCAAGCCCGATGATGCCGGCGGACCAATCCTTGCAGCTGCGTTGCGGCGATTTCGGGTGGGCGCTCGCGAACGTGATGTTGAACGTCGACGTGACCGGCAGTGTGACCGTGGGGACGTCGGCGGCGGGAATCGGCACGCCAGTGGGCGTCTGCTCGGCCGGTTCCACGCGCAGCCACAGGCCGTTGAAGCCGCCGTTGTCGGAGCTGCTGGGGTCGCCGAATTGGTGGAATGGCAGCAGATCGTCGAGTCCGGCATCGTGCAGCTCGGTGACGAGGTCGGGGCTCATTTCCTGCAGGGCGAGCACGGCGATGTCGTTCGTGCGCACCGTGTTCACGATTTCATGGGCGTTGGCTTCGCCGTATCTGCAGTTCAGGGTGAACACGTTGAAATGGCCGTTTGCAAGATTTTCAACGGCAGCCGAGTTGGATGAAATGGTTAAGTTCTCCGATTCCCTCTTTTCGGCGAGCTTGCGGGCGATGAGTTCGCCGGTGTTGGGAGTCTTCAGGTCATTCATGTAATACGCGGTTTTGCGTAGGAGTGAAGCGATCAAGCCAACGATTGCACACGCCATAAGCGGCCATTCGCGCAGGCAGCCGGACCAGATGGCGACGGCGGTGATGCCGATCCACGCGAACGGCGAGAGCGCGATGAGGTAGGGCAGCGGCGCGTGGCCATCCCAGCCGGCGGGCAACTCGCTCAGCGAGATCCAGACCAGCAGCAGTACCAGAATCACCCACAGTGCAATGATCATGCGTTCTCCTCGTTGCTCGGGCATGCCGGGCCCACGCCCCGCAGCTGAGCATATTGTACGCGAGATGCCTCAAAGGCGCGCTCAGAGGGGATTGCGTCCGGCCATCCTTCCCTGCTTTCCGTCTCACGGAGCACCTGAACGGTTACGGGATGCCTTCTAGCAGTTACGGGATGTCTTTAACGGCTACGGGATGTTTTCTTTCTTTAGAAATGAATTTCAAATTACACAAAATCCAACAAACTAAGGTCTTCTGTCTCATCAAATGAACACAAATCATATGATTGCAAACATTTTCGCACAACTCTACTCGGGCCGTGGCATCCCGTAAGAAATAATGACATCCCGTAAGGCACATCTTGACCCGTAAGGGGAATTGTAGCCCGTAAGCTACGCGGAGATCTCGGTGAGCACCGGGGTCTCGGTGCTCGTCTTGATCTGCTTGAAGCCGAGCAGCGCAATCGCCAGCGACACGAACGCAAGCGCCGTCACCACTGCAAAACCGCCGTGGGAACCGGCGCGGTCGATGAATACGCCGGCGACCGCCGAACCGGCCGAAGCGCCGATCGAGTTCATTGCGCCCATCCACGCCATGCCCTCGGTGAAGCGGGTCTGCGGCACGAGATGCAGCATGAGCTGGTTGCCGTTGATCCACGTCGGCGACTGGCATACGCCAATAATGAGGTAAATCACCATGATCACCCACAGGTGGCGTGCGAACAGGAACGAGCCGATGCCAATGTTCAACACCGCGAGGCACACGTAGAAGCGCTTCCACAGCGGGATCGTCCAGTTTTTCGCGCCGTACAGCAGCGCGCCGGTGAGCGACGAGATCGAGAAGCAGGCGAACACGAATCCGGTGTACTGCTTCATGTTCGCCTCCGTGGCGAAGGCGATGATCGAAATACCGGCCGCCGACTGGAACGCGCCGAGCCCGAACCACGTCGCGCACACGGCGATGAGACCCGGACCCCAAATGGAGTCCTTGATGCCGCTCATCGACCGCTCGTACGCCGCCTTGCCCGCGGCCTCCACCTCGGCGTCGGACAGGCCCTGCGACTTCGCGTGCACGCGGGCGTCTTCGGCGGCGGTCTGCGCGCGCAGCTCCTTCGCCTTCTCCGCCTCGCGCTCACGGAATTCCTTGCGCGAGACCCCGGCTTCGCGGGCGAGGTCAGACTGGCTCGGCGGGCACGTGGTCATCTCCGTGAGGAACATGAGCGCGCCGATCAGCACGCAGATTCCAGTGAACGACATCGCCAGAAATCCCGAGATCACAGCCAACGTGGACGCGAGCGGATTGCCCACCACCCACATCGCCTCGTCGAACACGCCCGACAGCGAGAGCGCGCGGTTGACGCCGGCGCGATCGTTGCCCATCAGGTACGTCCAGCGCGCGCGGCTCATGGCGCCCCACGGCGGCACGGCGGCGAAGAACGGCACGATGCAGAACAGGATCCACGGCGTCACTTGCGCGCGCACGCAGGTGACGAACGAGACGGCGGCGAGCATCCAGATCACGATCGTGGGGATTGACACCTGTCGCTGCCCGAATCGGTCGACGAGCGTGCCGAGCAGCGGCCCCACCACGGCGCCGGCAATCGCCTGCACTGCGGTGAGCGCGCCCGCGAGCGAGTAATTTCCGTAATATTGCTGGGTCATGATCGTCATCGTCATGCCCACCATCGGGAACGGCATGCACGCAATCACCGATCCCACCGTGAACCTCGCCGCATGCGGGATTCTCAACAACTCCGCGTACCCGCCGAAAATACGGTGGTTCACGTCTTTCACACCTTGCAGTAACGACATGTGCCGCTCCTTTCTGCTCACTACCACTCCCGACTGCGCCGCTTTGCGTCGCGGCCCGCTATGTTTCGCCGGGATTTTCCTGTTTTCAGATTCCGTCCGCCCTTATATTCCGTTACGGGATGTCAAATCGGTTACGGGCTACATTTCCCGCTACGGGCTATGCCACCCCTTACGGGCTAGGCTCTTTCGTTACGGGATGTCTGTGCGCTGCGAATCTGAAATTATATGCCGCCGCCCAGCAACACCGCGTCACGTATGCGCTGTTTTGGCAAACATGGCTACACTACAGAGGGGTACCATCGCGACACGCGGTACATTGGTAGCAGCGACAAAGTTTTTCCATAATGATTTCGCGCGGCCGAACACCGCATGCGAACGTGTGACCTATGCAAGCGAGGAGCCCGGAATGCCAGCCACCACCATCAACTTCGTACGTCACGGCAAGGTGTACAACCCAGACCATTTGCTGTACGAACGCCTCCCGGACTTCCACCTCTCCGAGCGCGGGCGACGCATGGCGCAGGCGACCGGCAGGTATATCGCACAGAGTCCGCAGCTGAACACGGCTGTGGCGGTCTACTCGTCGCCGCTCGACCGCACGCGCGAGACGGCGAACGAGATTCTGCTCGAACTCAACAAGGTGCGGGCCGAGCGCGGGCAGGAGGCACTCGGTCTGCTCACCGACGAGCGGATCATCGAAGCGGGCAACGAATTCCGCGGCACGCGCATCGGGCATGGCGAGGGCGCACTGTGGAAGCCGCGGAATCTCAAGCTCGTGCGCAATCTGTGGACGCCAAGTTGGGGCGAGAGCTACCGCTCGATCGCCGCTCGCGTGCAGGATTTCGCACTCGAAAAGGTGCACGAATACCCGGGTGAGCAGATTGTGGTCGTCACGCACGAGTCGCCGATCTGGTCGTACCGTCACATGCTCGAGACCGGCCACCCCGAGCACAACATGCTGCTGCGCAAGACCGCGCTGGCGTCCGTCACCTCGATCACCTACGATTCCGAGACCGGCAAGGTCCTCTCGATCACCTACGCCGACCCCGCGAAACACATCGACTAATACCACGGGCTGCCTCAGCCCCCAGCCATCATCATCTCTTACGGGATGCCACTCCTACGGGAGGCCATCAACCCTTACAGGATGCCACCAACCCTTACGGGATGTCATCATCCCCCGATGCCATCATCCCTCGGAGACCACCCTCCTTCTTACGGGATGTCACCAACCCTTACGGGATGTTTTCTTTCGCAAAGAAAATATAATAGGGCGGCTAAAATCTCTCAAACAAGAACAATTTTCTACGATTTCAGAACACCAACGATAGTTTCGTCAACATTTTCGAACAACCTTACTTGAGCGATGACATCCCGTAAGAGATTGCGACATCCCGTAAGAGATTGCGACATCCCGTAAGAGTTGAAGGCGCCCCGTAGGCAACGGTGACGTCCCACAGGCATGAATCCGAAGAATCTGTAAGCAAGAATGCCGCCCGCATCGCACGCTATCAACTATCATTACTGAAGCGGAGCAGCGCACGCGCGAACGAACGCCGCCCAACATGAGAACTTCGTGAGGAATAAGGAGCATACACATGACGTTCAACGATGAACACGCCGTCGAGCAGGTCGCATCGCTGCCCGCAATGAAGACCGCCGTGCGCAGCGGCACCGACCTCACCGAGCTGTGGCCGCTCACCACCGCCGAGCGCATGGATAACGACGCAAAGTACGCGGAGAATCTGCAGGTGCGGCTCACGCTCACAATGGCGCGCGTGCTCGTCGGCACCACGGAGGTCACGCTCCCCGACGCCGAATTCGTATACGAGGGCGCGGATGCGATTCCGGGTCGCCCCCAGGAAGTCGTCGACGCGCTTCTCGCTGCCAATGACGCCTATGAGCAGCTCAATCCGTACTCAGATTCGCATGATTTCAGTCTTCTGTTCGAGGCCGCCGAGACGCTGACTGCCGGCTGGAGCGAGGCGACGCAAAAACAGCTCGGCGAGATCCTCGATGACTGCACTGCATATATTCATGACACCGATCAGAAGCGCGTCACCGGGCTCGACCACCGCTTCGCCGTGGTGCTGGTCACGTTCGCGCAGATGCTCCGCGTGCTGCGTTCACAGATCATCGCCAATCTCGGCTCCGATTCGCCACACACCGGCGGCGCCTCCTCCGACCGCGTGCGCCATCTCGAGCGCGTCGCGCTCCCGCTGCTCCCGTTCATCAATGAATTCGCCGAAACGCTGGGCGTGCCGCGCATCTGCGTGACCGCCGACCAATGGCACGGTCTGCTCGCCGCATTCGCCACGCCGAATGGCGATGACGACTCCGCAGATTCCGCCCGCGTACTCGCCGAATCCCTACTCCCGCTTGCCGCGGCGGAGTGGCGCAAGCACCGCGAAGACATTCTGTGGGACCCGGCCGAGGCCAAGCGCGCCGCTAAGGAGGAGGACGAGCGCAAGAACAAGGAGGCCCTCGCCGCCAAGTTCGCGCATATCAAAGACGATCCGTCCAAGCCCGAAGTCGAGCTCTGACCCCGCCCGCTGACCGCCCCTCCTTCATTCTGCGTAATTTGGGACAAAACCCCGCCCCGATCTGTCCCAAATTACGCAGATGGGCGCTGGCCCTTCCCTCTCCCATACCCACATCCCGGAAGCCTCCCCAACCTGCGACGCCCCACAAACCACTGCCAACCGTCGCACCTCACCCGCGCATCACGCTCCAAGCAAGCTTTCAGCCGCTCTGAGTACAATCGTCCCGTGCGCAAACTCATTGAACAGATCCTCAAATTCGGCGTGGTCGGCGCCATCGCCTTCATCATCGACTGGGGCATTCTCAATCTGCTCGTCGGCGTATTCCACATGCATAACGTGATCGCCGGCACCATTTCGTTCTTCATCTCGCTGGTGTTCAACTATTTCGCGAGTATGAAATACGTGTTCAAGCACCGCCCCGACATGGCGCGCTGGATGGAGATGGCCATCTTCCTGTTCTCCTCGCTCGTCGGGCTCTTCCTCAACGCGCTGATTATCTGGCTTTCCACCTACGGCATGAACCGCGACGCGTTCATCACCCAGCATGCCGAGTATCTGCTGCGCACGAACATGGGCAAGCTCGTCGCCACGGTGATTGTGGCAATCTGGAACTTCATCATTCGCAAGTGGCTGCTCGACGACACGCACACGAACGCTATGAACCGACTGCGTCGCAAGGGCAACGTGCTTTCCGAGGAGGAGCTTGAGGCGAAGTGGGAGAAGAGTTTCTCGCACCGCCTGGGCATGTGGAGCATCGAGCACACGCCCAAAGGCTGGGAGTAGCTCTCAAGCGGCGGCACTTAAGCCACTTCTCGCTTACCCATTCCCCGCTTTCTCCTCCATTTACGTGGGCGCACTGGTTTTCCGCTAACCACCATCGCCAATTCCTCTGTCGTGTACCCGTCGGCGAATACTGGCATGGGCTCGTGAGTGCGCTCCTCGATTCTCGCCGCGATTCTGTAGGCGCACGCCAACTGCGCTTCTGGCGTCGCCACGTCGGCCCTCGTCACGACAATTATTGCCCACCCCAATTCCGCCAGCTTATTTCTTCGCAGATTATCTTCCTCCCAGCTTTCCTCATGCTGCTTGCCGTCGTATTCAATGGCGATTTTCCACTGCGGATATGCCATATCAAGTCTCGCCGTATGTCCGTTTTCCAGATTGACTACATAGTTGATTTTCGGTTCCGGCAATCCGTGCTTCATGAGTACATCTATTCGCACTATGCTTTCCTGTGGCGATTCGACTCGCTGGCGCATGAGTTCTATCGCCAACCTGCATTCTCCGATTCCTCTTGGCGCCCGTTTTCTGCTGTGTGAAGGGTCGGCCGTCCATTGTTCCACTTCCTCGATGTAGCTGATGAAATCTTCTAACTCGTAATGCAGACCTAATTCGCTCAGGCGATTGTTGGGGCCGAGAATAGCGTCGCCCAACGCCACGAGGTAGTCCAGACTGACGAATCGGGCCATCATGAACCATGTACATACCGGATCGGTGCAGTAGATGCCAGGAGACACTTCGACTCGGTGAATCGGGACGTTCATGGTGTAATAGGCGACGCCGTACCGGTGTTTTTCCGCATACCGCATCCCCCTTGAATCGGCAATGATTTGCAGATACCTGTCTTTTTCCCAACGACTGTATGCCGCTCGAAGCCATGGCGTGGTGATGCCCAGCAGCTCCAAAGCCGTGAGCAGTCCGAAGGTCGCGTCCATCTTGCGTTCGTTCAGGAAGGCGCTGCACCGTCCGCTCATGCGTATCTGAGTCTGCTCTACATCGGCCATCATACCGTGCGGTTTTTTGTTGATTTCGTTGGTAATCATGCATCCAGCCAATCACGGTAGGAGTCGCATGTACACCATTGCGGGCCATTGTGGTCGGAGAACAGCGTGTCGGTAAACGATGTGGATAACCTTATCCCTCCTTATCCACATGTGGACGACGTACACTACACTTCCCTAATCCCTACCTCTTCATCCTTTTTCCCTCCCTTTTCCCTCTTCTTCCCCTCTTCTTCTCCTTACGGGATGTCGTCAACTCTTACGGGATGTCACGCCCAAAGTATCAACCCCCAAAAAACCTTGGAAATCAATCACCAATCGATTGCTCTAGGGAGCTGATATCCAAAAACTGACATCCCGTAAGAGTTGACGACATCCCGTAAGCTATTTCAGAGTAAATAGGCCATACATCTAGAGCCCTCTCTACAGCCCGTTCTCCGCAGCACACCCCTTACACCGCACCTCCAACCCTCTACTTAGCACCTCCACTCCTCCTACGCAGCACCCCAACCCCCTACGCAGCCAAACTCCCGGCGCATCTGGAACGTTCAGGGCCAAAAATCCAAACGCCACACTCGATCTTGCCTACACTAGAAGCGATAGCAACGATAACTCAAAGAAGGAGCACCAATGCCAGTCATTCACACGCATGTTTCCGTCCCCACCACCGCCGAGCAGCGCGACGCGCTCAAGACCGCGTTCGGCCAGGCCATCCCCGCCGTCCCCGGCAAGTCCGAGGGCTGGCTCATGTGCCTGTTCGAAAGTGATGTCCCGATGTACTTCGGCGGCACGAACGACGCCCCGGCCGCCTATGTCGAGGTGAACGTCTTCGGCAGCTCGGTCCCGAAGTCTGCGTGGCAGAAGCTCACGCCCGCGATCATGGACGCGCTGCAAGACACCTTGCAGATCCCCGCCGACCGCACCTACATCCGCTACACCGCCACCCCGGACTGGGGCTGGAACGGCGGCAATTTCTAAAGTCCCGCCCTGCAAACGCAGAAAGCCCCAGGCAAGTCTACTTGAGACCTGACATCCCGTAATGGATGGCGACATCCCGTAAGAGTTGGTGACATCCCGTAAGGGATTTGCTGCTCAGACGATCTTCGGCATCGGGGTGGTCAGGCTCGTCGTCAGGTTCACCTGCACGAGACCGGCACCCGAATGCACCTCCACCTTCTTGAGTGTCACGGTGCGCTCGTCGGCGGGGGCGGCGTCGTTGTCGGTCATCGTGGCCGGCGACTTCACGGCCACCAGCGCGAGATCGGCGAAGTCGATGCCGGCATCGGCGCACAGGCGCTCCGCCTCGGCCTCGGACTCGGCGAAACCAGCCTTGTCAATCACGCGGTCTGCCGGCACACCGTACGCATTGCCGCACACGAACTCGATCTTCTCGCGCAGCGACTCGCCCTTGAAGCTCTTCGGCCGCTCGGGCAGCGCCTCGTCGGAAACCGCCTCGACGAACGCGTCGAGCTGCGGTGCGAGCGCCTCGCCGCCATCGCGGAACAGATTGCCCACAATCGGGTCGCGGAAGCCAAGTTCCTCCGCAGTCTCGCGCAAGGCCGGAATCTGGTCATCCTCGCCCTCCCACAGATTAATAAGCGGGAAGGTGGGGATGCCGAGCTTCTCCAAGCGATCGACATGGAACGGGTAGCGCCACTGCAGGGCAGGATCGTCGCGCCAGGTGGTCGCGCGGGTGACCACAACCGCGGCACTCGGCCACTGCGCGCCATATTCACGGCATGCGATGTCGAGCCACTTCTGCGCGCCGGCGTCGGCACCGTAGCCGGCCTCGACGATCACCACGTCGTGCAGCGCGCACGCCATCTCAACGGAAACAAGCGTAGGAATGCCAATGGAGACGTTCGCGAACGGGCCGCCGTGCACGTACACCGGCGAGCCGTTCACGGTCTCGGTTTTCGCGGGCTTCACGGCGTCGGTGAGAATGTTCGTGATGCGCCACAAGTCAATGAATTCGCCGAAGGTCACGGGCTTGCCGTCCTTCGTGCCGGCAATCATATGCGCCACGCGGTCTGCGATCTCCTCCATGGAGCGCGACAGCACGACGATCTGCATGAGCTCGCAGGTCGGCGTGAGCACCACGCGCTCGGGAACATTGCCCTTGCCGCGGTCCACGGTAATCTGGCGCAGCGAGCGCGACGGCACTTCGGAGACGCGCGGCACGAGCACCGTGTCGAGCAAGCCGTCGTCAATAGCCTTCTCGGCGAAGGACACGAGCAGATTCTGCGCGGCCTCGATCGACCCCATCTCGCCGCACAGACCCCAGTCGATGAGCTCGGGATGCGTGAGCGACGCCTTGCCGCCGCCGGAGGCACCGCCCTTCGAACCGGCTGCGGTGATGCCCATGCTCGGCTGGCGAAGAACGGCGGCCGCATCGATGCCACGCTCGTTGAGCGCGTCGATGAGCGCGATCGTCGTCGTGGTCTTGCCCTCGCCACGTGATGCCTTGAGCGGGGTATCCGCCGTCACGAGCACCACCTTGCCCTGCTTGCGCGGTGCGTCGGGGTTGTTCTTCAGGGAGTCGAGGTAACCGAAAGCGTCGATCTTGTCTACCAATCCGTAAGGCTTGGTGAAGTTCTCGATAAGCGTCACTACACGTTCCTTTCTGCGGGATTTGCTGCCCTTTCAACATATCAGCACGGCATGGCGCACGAGGCGAGCGTGTCACTGTGCGAACGCGGCGGCACTGCGCTGGGTGTCACCTCACCAATCTGCCGATGTCACGCAAGCCAATTACCGTGCCGTGCCGTGTGGGAATCGTCTCCTCGCCGCCATACACCACGAAACGGCGCTCCGTGGGCACACCCATCGCCTCTGCGATGTCATCCAGCGTTTCGAAATACTTCGGACGGTACGTGGCCGACGATTTGATCTCGATCACGAAATAGGGATTCCCCCCACGCTCAATAATGAGGTCGACCTCTTTTTGGCCGCTGTCACGCCAATAATAGAGTTTCGGCTCCTTCCCCTGCGCCTGGTATTGCTTGACTATTTCGAGCACAACCGCGTTCTCGAACAACGCCCCGCGACACTGGCTCGCGAACAGCTGGTCCGCGCTCTCAATGCCAAGCAGATTCGCCGCCAAACCGGTGTCATAGAAATACAGTTTCGCAGATTTCACCAGTCGTTTGCCATAGTTGCGGTAGTACGGCTGCAGTTGGAAAGCGATGAAGCTCGCGTTGAGTATGGAAAGCCAGTTGCGAATGGTGGCGCTGTCCACATCGGCTTCGTCGGCAAGGTGAGACACGTTCATCACCTCACCTATACGAAGTGCGGCGAGCGTAAGGAATCTGTTGAAGGAGTCTATTTTCTTCACGCCGAGCTCAGCACGCACATCGCGGTCAATGTATGTGGCGACATAGCCGGGGTAGAAATCTGCCGGCGTAGCCAACGAGGAGTAAAGACGCGGGTATCCGCCACGGAATACGAACTCGTCGTTGGACGGGGTTTCGCCAGCGTGCGTCAGCTCCGTGTAAGAAAGCGGAAGCAGATGCAGAATGGCCACACGACCCGCCAGGGACTGTGAGATGCTATTGAGCAGCAGGAAGTTCTGCGATCCGGAAAGAATGAACTGCCCGGGCTCATTGCGCTCGTCCATTACGCGTTGCATGTACGAGAAGAGCTCAGGCACGCGCTGTACCTCGTCGAGAATCACATGGTTCGAGTAACGCTGCAGGAAGCTGCGCGGGTCGTCGTGCGCCAATTCACGCATATCGATGTCTTCCAAGGAAACGTAGTCGTAGTCGGGAAAGGCTTCCCGCACCAATGTCGACTTCCCGCTTTGCCTCGGACCAGTGAGCGTCACCGCAGGGTAGGCTCGGGCTCGTTCGAGCAGCATCGGCTCCAGTTCACGTGGAATCAACGGCATGTCAACCTCCCGGCGCCCACTCAGCAATTTACACGAATCATATTCGGCAATATGCATACAGTATACTCGGCAATTTGCATGATGACTACTCGGCAATCTGCACGAATCGCATTTCCCTTGTGCATGAATCTGCTTTGGTGTGACGTTTTTTGCTTTGGTGTGACGGTCGGCCGAGCTGCCCGCATTCCGAAATGGCGGAATTCCGCCATTCGCAGTTCGGCTCTCTGGAAGGCACCGTCACACCAAAGCGGAAAGCGCCACACCAAAGCGTTCTCCGGGGCCGCTCGCCTCCCAACCTCACGACTGCCGTGGGGTTGGGAGGCGAGCGGGAGGGATGGCGCAGGAGAGGATCAGTTGTCGGACATCGCGAAGTGGTTCTTCATCGCGAGGCTCGACGTGAACAGCGCGGAGTCGAGCAGCTTCTCGGTCTCCTTCTTGAGTTTGCGCGCCAAATCGTCGTTCGCCGTGGCCAGCACCTCGCGCACCTCCGGGTTGCGCACGGCGGTGATGATCTCATCCGGGCTCATCGGCTGCACGTCTTCCACGAGCTCGTCTTCGGCGAACTCGGCGTTGGCCTCGCGCTCACGGGACGCGGCCTCGAGCACGGCTGTGCCGCCCAATCTATTCACCTGCTCGTCGGCAGCACGCACCATGGCATGGCCAAGCGCGCCGACTTTCTGCTGGTAGGTCTCCACGGCGTTCGCGGTCTCGGCGAACTGCGCGTCGCACAGCACGCCGATCAATCTGTTCGCCCAGTAGAAATTCTCGGAGGTCACGCGCGTGGTCGTGTCGCGCAGGTAGGCGGGCGTGTCGTCGACGTTCGGGAAGAACGGGACCATCGCGTTGAACGGATTCGAACCATAGGCAAGCCACTGCACCGCGCGGTTGACCTGCGGGCGGTACGGGCGAATCTGCATGACGGCCAGATGATTCGTGCGATTGATGCCGATCGGGCGGAAGCGCGTGCGCGACGCCGCGTCACCGAGCGAACCGTACGGGTCGAACGGGGTCTCCTGGTAGTGTGAGCTCAGAATGTACTTCACATCTTCCATCGAGATCTTGCGGTCGGGCTGACGGCACCACGGAATGTCGTCGGAATTCGGCTTGTGGTCGGCGTCCGGGCCGTCCCACACCTCGTCGAACGGATTGAAATAGCGCTGCATATACCACGCGCGCGGCGTGTTGTACACATGGTCGGAGTCGGAGTGCGAGCCGAACGCGTCGCGCGGCGAGAACGGCATGGACCCCTCCACCGCGAGATCGAGATGATTCCGCTCGATGAAGTCGCGCATGTCGGCACTGCACATGTAGTTGACCTGCTCGCCGATGCCGTCTTCGACGTCGAACTCGTCAATGCCGAGCTGATTCGGCATCGTCACGTAGCAGTCATCTGGCACGCGGCGTGCGATCCAGTGGTGGCCGCCTACTGTCTCGAGCCACCAGATCTCGTTCGCATCGCTGAATGCGACGCCGTTCATCTCGTACGTGCCATACTCCTCGAGCAGCGCGCCCAGGCGTGCGACGCCCTCGCGCGCGGTCTTGACATACGGCAGCACGATGGTGAGGAAGTCCTCCTCGCCAATGCCGCCGGCGACCTCAGGCTCGTAGTCCGCGTCGCCCGGCTTGCCTTGCGCTGGCACATACTCGACGAGCGGGTCGGCACCGAGCACGCGCTCGTTCGTCGTGAGCGTCTCGGTGGCGCTCATCGCCACGTTCGCTTCGTTCACGCCGGCTTCGCCCCAGATCCCCTGCTTGCGGTCCGCGTTCGGCACACTCGAATATTGCAGCGGATCATCGGGCAGCTCGATCTGCACATGCGAGATCACCGCGCGGTAATTGCGCGGCTGGTCCTGCGGCTTCACAATGATGAACTGCTTCGGGTCGAATTCGCCGTTGCAGCTGTCTTCATTGCGCGCGATGATCGTCGACCCGTCGTAACTCGCGTCTCTGCCTACTAGCAGTGTGGTGCAGCCCATGATTCTCCTCAGCTCGTCTGTTGTTTTTCGAACATTGTAGAAGTTTACAGATTCTCCACACATGCACCACCCATGATGCGATATGCGAAGTTCATATGCTGAGATTGTCGCAGTTCCTCGGCGATTCGTCAGCCCCGCATTCTCACCCCCGGCTCTCTAGGGCATTTTTGAGGCCCCAGCTTCTCTTAACCCCTCCCCGGCCTTTCTTAACCCTCCCCGGCCTCTCTTAACCCCTTACGGGATGTCGTTATTTCTTACGGGATGTCTTGCCCCAAGTAGACCTGTGTGAAAATGTTCGCAATGACGTTATTTTTGTCGTAATGCACCGAGCCGCATGCGCCATTTTGATAGATTTTGAGCATTTTAATATATTACGAGAGAAAGAAAACATCCCGTAGGGAATAAAGACATCCCGTAAGGAATAAGAATATGGAATAGTGAGAAGGAATAAGAAACAGCCCAGCCTTTGATGCCGGAAAGAGGCCATAGGTTGGGCTGGATTGTTGGGAGCAGACCGATTTAGAAGTCGGCCATGCTGAAGGCGTCCTTCATGTTCACGCTCGTGGCCTGCAGGCACTGGGCGAGAATCGTCTGGGTCTGGGCCTTGAGCTGCTTGGCCATGTTCTCGTTGGCGGCGGCCAGCACCTCGCGGGTCTTCTCATCGCGCGTGGCCTTCACCACGTCTGCGGGCTTCATCGGCTCCACGTCGGCGGGCAGCGCCTCCTGCTCGTCCTCGCGTTCGCGGGCGGCGGCGTCGCGCGTGTCTTTGCCACCGAGACGGGCGAGCTGCTCGTCGGTGGCGAAGACCATCTGATGCCCAAGCGCGGCAACGGTCTGCTTGTAGTGGGCGATCGGCTCGGCGGTGCCGGAGTAATCCGAGTCACCCAGCACGGCGAGGAATCTGCTCGCCCAGTAATAACTGTCGAGCGTGACCTCCGGCGTCGTGTTGCTCACGTAGTCCGGCATCGCGTCGACGTTCGCGAAGAACGGCACGGTGGCATTGAACGGGGTGGCGGCGAACGTGATCCAGTGGATTGCGCGATCGGCTTGTGGAGCGTACGGGCGAATCTGCATGATCGAGCGTTCGCAGGTGCGGTTGATGCCGGCAGGACGATACAGGTGACGGGTCGCCTCGGTGCCGAGCTTGCCGTACGGGTCGAACTTCGTGCCCTGGTAGTGCATGGCGAGCGCGTAGTCGACGTCTTCGATCGTAATCTTGTGGTCGGGCTGGCGGCACCACGGAATGTCGTCGCTGGATGGCGTCAGGTCAGCGTCCGGGCCCTCCCACGTCTCGTCGAGCGGATTGAAGTAGCGCTCGATCATCCACGCGCGCGGTGTGTTGTACACATGGTCCATGTCGGAGTGCGAGCCGAACGCGTCGCGCGGGTCGAACTGGCCTTCGAGCGCATAGTCGACGTCGAGGTGATGCATGCGCATGAATTCGCGCAGATCGGCGGAGCACATGTAGTCGCGCTGCTCGCCGAACGCATCTTCGAAATCGAACTCGTCGATGCCCAGGCGGTTCGGATTCACCACGTAGCAGTCATCCGGCACGCGGCGCGCGATCCAATGATGACCGCCCACCGTCTCGATCCACCACACCTCATGCGAATCGGAGAAGCCAATGCCGTTGCTTTCGTACGTGCCATATTCCTCGAGCAGCGAGCCCAAGCGCTCCACGCCCTCGCGAGCGGTGTGAATGTACGGCAGCACGATTGTGACGAGATCCTCCTCGCCAATGCCGCCGGCCACTGCGGGCACGTAATTCGCGTCGCCGGGCTTGCCGATCGCCGGCGTGTACGGCACGAGCGGGTCTGCGCCGAGCGCGCGCGCGTTCGACGTGATCGTCTCGGTGGCCGTCATCGCCACGTTCGCCTCGTTGATACCGGCCTCGCCCCACACGCCGTCGCTCGTGAACGAATTCGGGGTCTCGGAATACTGCAGCGGATCGTCGGGCAGCTCGATCGTCAGGTGACCGTTCACGCTTGTGTAGGTGCGCGGCTGGTCTTCAGGCCGCACGATGATGAGCTTCTTGTTGTTGAACGAGCCGGGCTCGTCGTCTTCATTGCGCGCGATGATCGTCGACCCGTCATAACTCGCGCCGCGGCCCACCAGAATTGTAGTGCATGCCATTTTGCTTCCTCGATTTCACGAATTGGTTTCTCTTCGCTCCTTTAGTGTTCTACCGCGCTTTGCCGCGCACCGGCAGTGCTGGGCGGCCAATTATTCCGTAGGTGGATATGTGGGCGAATATGCGGGCGCCTATGTGGTTTGCAGATCGCCCCATTCACGGCCTGTTATACGGAAGACTCCGTGAAACGAACCACTGCACGACATATCTGCGGCCCGTTTTACGGAAGCTTCCGTGAAATATGCCGCAGATTGCCCTCCCCGCGGTCTGTTACGCGGAAGGTTCCGAAAGCTGGGCCGCAAATCGCCCCCTCCGCGGTCAATCGCGCGGATGCTTCCGCAAGACATGCCGCCAGGCAGCACTTCTGCGGTCGATTACACGGAAGGTTCCGAAAGATACGCCACAGATTGACTCCCCCATGGCCTGGCATACGGAAGCATCCGTAAGGCGGACCGCCAATCAGCTAATCTGCGGTCAGTCATACGGAAGCATCCGAAAAACGAACCGCGGAATGCCACTCCCGCGTACCGTTACACGGAAGCTTCCGAAAGAACGACCAAGAAACTGACCCACCGCGGCACAGCATACGGAAAACTCCGCAAAACAGACCGCAGAGGGACCTCACTGCGGCATAACGCACGGATGCTTCCGAAAAACGGACTGCGAGGCAGAGCTCAGCACTTGCCGATCAGCGTGATGCCGCCGCCGTCGACGACCTGCGAATGCTCGAGGCCGTGCAGCATCTCGTTGAGCCAGAAGCCCTGTTCGAGTCCGGCGATCGGCGAGGTGGTGCCCCAGATCTGCAGTACATAACCGTGGTCCTTGTCCGGTGGCTGCGGGCCGGTGTAGTGTGCGACGAGCTGCAGATTCCGCTGATCCTGCCCGTACAGCGGCGACGCCTGCGAATTGCGGCCCTGCACGGCCTCCGGGATCATCGCGGTGACGCGGCGCGAGAAATCCGGCGGAATCTGCAAGGCGTGCGCGTCGGACGGGTCGAACATGAGCGCGGCGACCGGCAGATTCGCCATGGTCCAGTGGATCCATTCGAATCCGCATACCGGAATGGAATCCGGGTCGCTGAATTCCCAGTGCAAATACTTGGCGGCCGGGTTGAGATGGTCGATGTAGAACGGGAACGAGACGCAGGGCACGCCGTCCACGCGCGCGTCATCGGGCGCGTTCTTGGCATACTGTTCGGGGATGGTGTTGAAATCTGCGGAAACTAACATAGTTCCAGTATCGCGCACCGTGTCGCCCGTGCGTTTCTTGTTCACGCCGAGCACGCGCGCATTGAACGGCAGTTTGCGCAGACATTTCCGCGTAAACTGCCATTTCCAGATTACAGATTGGCGGTTTCCACGGAAGCCTCCGAACGCCATGCCATTCCCATAACGCAGTACGCTAGCGACGTTCGGGAAGCAGCGCGCAGAACAGCGCTTCGATGTCGAGCAGCGCATTGCCGTTGCCCGCGATGCGCCGGCGTGCGGTGGAGATGGCGTCCATGCGCGCGAGGGTCTGCTCGCGGGTGAGCTGCGCGGACAGCTCGGCTATGGCGTCGCGGTTCTCGATGTTGATGAGCCCCACCGACCCCTCGGCGTCGTTCTGAAACACGGCGACGTCGCGGTAGATGCTGGCGATCGTGGTGAACGCGCGGTCGAGCACATCGCGGGTCATGCGCGTGGCATGCCGCTTGATGTCGTCTTTCTTGGCGAGCGCGGTGTATGCGCGGCGAAGATCGGCGGGAACCGTCTCGTCGGGCGAGAGTCCGTTGAGTTTGCGAAACTCCGCCTGCCGCTCCCCAGCCGCCTGCTCGGCGCGTTCGTTCGCCTGCTCCTGCGCGGACCCATACAGTTCGCCCGCGAAGACGACCGCCTGCGATGCGCGGGTCATCTTCAGCACGTTGTTCACAAGCTGGTCGCGCGAGCGCAGCACGCTCGGGTATCGCGCGTAAAGCCGCGCGATGTCGAGATTCCCCTCGCACAGCCGCGCAATGCGCACTGCCGTTTCATGTGAAACAGGGCGCGGTTCGGGAGCGGGAGCCGGCTTGGGCGCCTTCGCGGATTTGCCGGAGCGCGCCGCCTTCGCGCCAGCCCGGCCGCCGACCGCCTTCGCCCGCGCGCGCTCGCGCTTCGTCGGGTCTTCGAGCACGCGCACCTCGCGTTCCAGCCAGGTCGCGATCTCGTCGGCCACCGGCACGCCAAGCGTGACGAGCCGCGTGCGCGAGCGGATCGTGGGCAGCACATCCTGCGCGCTCGGCGCACACAGCAGCCAGATCGTGTGCGCGGAGGGCTCCTCGATCTCCTTGAGCAGCACGTTCGTCGTGCGCTCGAGCATGCGTTCGGTGTTCTCGATGATGATGATTCGCCAAGGCGCGGTGCTCGGCATCTGCTCGCTGAGCGTGACCAGATCACGCACCTCGTCGATGCCGATCGTCACCTTGTCGGTGGAGAGTGTGACGACGTCGGGGAAGCGGTCTGCGAGAATCTGCGAGGTGATCTTCGTCGGCAGCTCGCCCTCGCCGTGGTCGGGGCTCTCCAACGCGGCGGCGAACGCGCGCGCGACCTGCATGGTGCCCGAGCCGGCCGGCCCGCAGATCAGCCACGACTGCGCCACGCCGCGCCCGTCACCCTCGGCGACGCGCCTGAGTTCCTCGACAACCTTCGGCTGCCCTACGATTGCATCCCACACACTCATAGGTGTTACTCAAGCAGATTCGCGACGTCGTCGCAAATCAGCGCGGCGATTTCCCCCACGGACTGCTGTGCGTCGATCACGCAGAAGCGTTGCGGCTGCACGGCCGCGAGCTCGAGGAACGCCGTGCGCGTGCGCTGCTGGAAGTCGTCGCCGGCGGATTCCATGCGGTCTTCGGCGTGCTCGAGGCGCGTGTGCGAGGCGCGCGGGTCGATGTCGAGCAAGTAGGTGCGCGCGGGCAGCAGATTGTTCGTGGCCCACATGCTTAAGGTTCGAATGTCGTCGGCGGTGAGCTCGCGGCCACCGGACTGGTAGGCGAGCGAGGAGTCGAGGTAACGGTCGGTGATGACGACGGCACCGCGCTCGAGTGCCGGGCGGATGACCTCGCTCACGTGCTGGGCGCGGTCGGCGGCGAACAGCAGCGCCTCGGTGCGCGGGGAGATCTCCTCGTCGGGATTCGTGGTGAGCAGCATGGCGCGGATCTGCGTGCCGAGCGCGGTGCCGCCCGGCTCGCGCGTGACAACCACCTCGCGGCCGAGCGCACGCAGATAGTCCGCGAGCAGATTCACCTGCGTCGTCTTGCCGGCGCCGTCCACGCCTTCGAACGAAATGAACAGTCCTGCGCCCATCGCCTCTCCCTATCTAACGCTGGCATCTGCCACGCTGGTGCCTGCTTATTTTGATACCTGCTACCCTGATAGCTGCTACGGGCCAGACTATCCGTTACGGGCTACCACCGCCCTTACGGGCCAGCAATTTGCTTACGGGCCGGCAGTTTCTGTTACGGGCTAGGGAAAATGAGCGGGGTACGCCCGTATCGGTTACACAAAACCGCCATTGTTCAACAGTCTATATCCCAAATAGAGAGGTTGGCCCTAGCCCGTAACAGAAACTGCCGGCCCGTAAGAGACATCTTGGCCCGTAAGGGGTGTCCTAGCCCGCAGCAGGCTGGCCCGTAACAAGCTGGCCCGTAACAGGGAGAGACATCCCGTAGCAGTTGGTGACATCCCGTAGCAGCTGACGACATCCCGTAAGAGATAACAGTGCGTACGGGATGTCACCAACTCTTACGGGATGTCGTCAATGCTTACGGGATGTCACGGCCAAAGTATTCGAGGCATCAAACCTTGGAAAATGGCCATTGCTCTTGTCGTTCAAAGGGTAAGGGGTCAAAAAACTGACATCCCGTAAGAGTTGACGACATCCCGTAAGGATTAAACTTCAGACGACACCGGCGCAAAGGATGCGTCAGGGTTGCCGACATCCCGTAAGGAATAAATGCGCCATCCCCACGGGCCAGGGACGCCTATGGCTACTTGGCTGGGACGACGGGCGGCCGCTTGAAGCCTTCGTTCGCCTCCAAATACTCCACGTCGGCCTTCACCGTGGCGGCCGAGGAGCCGATCTCCTTCGCGATGCGCGTGTTCGCCCAGCCCTGCTCGGCCAGCTCGCGCACCTGCTTGCGGCGCCTGTCGCGGGCTGTCTCAGTGGCGGACTTCTTCGGCGCGGACTTCCTGCCCTTCGCCGTGCCCTTCCCCGTCGATTTCGCGCTGGCCTTGCCCTTGCGGCCACGCCTCTTGCTCGGCCCGGCGGCGCGCTTCTCGGCGAGCAGGCGGAACGCGTCCTCGGCGGAGATGGTCTTCGGATCGTACTGCTTGGGCAGCGAGCGGTTCGTCTCGCCGTCGGTGATGTACGCGCCGTAGAATCCTTCCTTGATGCTCACCTCGCGCTTCGACTCCGGGTCGGGCCCGAGCGTGCGCAGCGGCGGCTTCGCGGCACCGCGCCCACGACCGTACTTCGGCTGCGCGAACAATGCCTGCGCATGGGTCTCGTCAACGGTGAAGATCGCATCTTCAGACTCGAGCGAACGCGTTTCCGAAGCGCCGCCGTCCGCGCGCGTCTTCGTCAGGTACGGGCCGTAGCGGCCGTTGCTCGCGCTGATCGTGACCGAGACCGTCTCACCGGTCTTCGCATCCACCTCGTCATACGTGCACACGGTGCGCGGCAGGCTCAGCAGACGCAGCGCGTCGTCGAGCGTGACCGTCTCCGGCTTCATGCTCTTGAACAGCGACGCCATCTTCGGCTTCGGCTCCGCGGCCTTCTTCTTGCCGGTCGGGGCGCTTTCGTGTGCAGATTCCGGCGCCACCAACGCCACATACGGACCGAATCTGCCGTTGCGCACCTCAACGGTGCCTCCGGTGGCCGGATCGGTGCCCAGCACACGCGGACCGCCCGCATTGCTGGCGATGAGCTTGCGTGCCTCGCCCACCGTGAGCTCGTCGGGGGCGATGGTGTCGGGAATCGAGGCGCGCTTCGGATTGCCTTCGGCGTCCAGATCCTTCGTGTCTTCCAAATATGGGCCATAGCGCCCCACGCGCACATGGATGCCGTCGCCGATCGGAATCGTGTTGATCTCACGGGCGTCGATCTCGCCGAGCTGCGCGACCTGACGTTGCAGGCCCTCATGTGCCTCGTCGGCCGAACGGGCAGAATCCGCGCCCGAACCGAAATAGAACTGGGTGAGCCATTCGCGACCGGTCTCATTGCCGTGCGCGATCTGGTCGAGACCGTTCTCCATATCTGCGGTGAACTGGTAGTCCACGTACTTGGGGAACTTCGTCTCGAGCAGCCTGGTCACGGCGAAGGCGAGCCAGCTGGGGATCAGCGCACGCCCGCGCTCGTACACATACCCGCGGTCGATGATCGTCGAGATGATGTTCGCGTACGTCGACGGACGGCCGATCTCCTTGGCCTCCAAGGTCTTCACAAGCGACGCTTCGGTGTAGCGTGCCGGCGGCTGCGTCTCATGGCCGTCTGCAAGCACGCTCTTCGCCGGCAGTTCGGCGCTCTCGGCGAGCGGCGGCAGCGACGCGCTCTCCTCGCCCTTCTTGCCCGAGCCGCCGCGCTCGCCGGTCACGCGCATGAAGCCGGGGAATTCGATCACCGTGCCCGACGACTGGAACGTCGCCTCGCCGAGTCCGCCCGCAGATGCCGCAAAGCGCGCGGTGGCGGTGGAACCGGTGGCATCGGCCATCTGCGAGGCGAGCGTGCGCTGCCAGATCAGCGTGTACAGCTTGAGCTGATCGGGCGGCAACGTGGCGAGCTGCGAGGGATCGCGGAAGTGCGAGCCGGCGGGGCGAATGCACTCGTGCGCCTCCTGCGCGCCCGCGGTCTTCGTCGCATACTGCTTGGGCTTTTCGGAAAGGTACTGTGAGCCGAAGTTCTTCGACACGCTCTCGCGCGCCGCTTCGATCGCCTCATGCGACAGCGTCACCGAGTCGGTGCGCATATAGGTGATGTACCCGTTCTCGTACAGACTCTGGGCCGCGCGCATCGTCTGCCGTGAGCTCATGCCGAGTCTGTTGCCGGCGGCCTGCTGCATGGTCGACGTGGTGAACGGCGGCTGCGGGCGCCTGCGATACGGCTTCTTCTCCACCGAGATCACGCGGAAGCGGGCGTCGGCGAGCGCGTCGGCAAGGTCACCGGCCTGCGATTCGCCCAGCTGCACCACGCCATCCGTGCGCGCGGCGTCGGTGAGCGTGCCGTCCGACTTGAAATCCTTGGACGTGGCCAGACGAGTGCCATTGAGCGCAATCATGCGCGATTCGAAATCGGTCGGCTCGCCGAGCGCGTCCGGGGCGCACAGCGTGGCGACGACATCCCAGTACGGCGCGCGCACGAACGCCATACGCTCGCGTTCGCGCTCCACAATGAGGCGCGTGGCCACCGACTGCACACGGCCGGCGGACAGGCCCGGCCCCACCTTGCGCCACAGCACCGGCGACAGCTCATAGCCGTACAGGCGGTCGAGCACGCGGCGGGTCTCCTGTGCGTCGACCATGTTGTTGTCCACTTCGCGCGTGTGTTCGAGCGACGCGCGGATCGCCTCCGGCGTGATCTCGTGGAACACCATGCGCTTGACCGGAACCTTCGGCTTGAGCGTCTGCACGAGATGCCATGCGATCGCCTCGCCTTCGCGATCCTCGTCGGTGGCGAGGTAGAGCTCGCTGGCATTGCGCAGCGCGGAACGCAGTTCGGAGACGGTCTTCTTCTTCTCCGGGCCGACTATATAGTACGGCTTGAACCCGTCGTTCACATCCACGCCGAACTTGCCGAACTTCGCCTTCTCGTCCGCCGGCACCTGGCTTGGCTGTGCGAGGTCGCGAATATGGCCCACCGACGCCAGAACGGTGTAGCCGTCCCCGAGATACCCGCCGATCTTCTTCGCCTTGGCGGGAGACTCCACTATGACGAGCTTGCTGCCGGTGGTCATGATCGCTCTCCTTACTTTCCCTGACGAGTCCACATACTACTCACGTTCCACACAACTTTTGCGCGCGGAGCGTGTTTTCGAGCTATTGCGCCCCATATGGCCCTCACACCTTCCCTCTGCTACGGGATGTTTTATTTCCTTTGGAATGAAAAGTAGATTATCAAAAATAACACATTTTGCTGATTACTAAGGGAATTAACAACAAAATTACTGTCATTTTCGAACAAGTCCACTTGAGTGCAGACATCCCGTAGCAGATAGTGACATCCCATAAGAGATGACGACATCCCGTAAGCAATAGGGGCGGTAGGGCGGCACGGCACAAGGACGGCGGCACCGCGCAATCAGCGGCGCGGAGGCGCGGGCGGGGCGCCGATCTGGCCCAGACGTGTGAGCGGCGACGCAGTGAGCTGGCGCACGGCCAGCACAGCGCCGACGACGAGCGCGTTCACCGCGATCACGAGCACGCCGGCGGACATGCACGCGCCGCCCGTCGACCAGGCGACGCCGTATTCGAGTCCGGGGAAAATCTGCCAGATGATGTAGCCGGCGTAGGCGAAACCGCAGATGCCGAGCGTGATGAGCACGGTTGAGGCAATCTGCACGCTGGCGGACGAGACGCGCTTGCCGGGGCGGTCCATGCCGCTCCTGCGCGTGAACAGCAACATGAGCATCGCGAGCGCGCCCACCAGGAACACGGCCATGAGCACGTCGCAGGGGCGGTGCCATTTGTCTGCGATCACAAAGACGCCCACGAGCATGGAGTAGGCGGCGGCGAACAGGGCGCAGGCGGCGCGCCACGCCCGGGGCACCGCGCAGACGAGCATGAGTCCGGCGGTGATGGCGAGCATCGTGTGTCCGCTGGGCGCGGAGTTCGCGGTGGACGAATGAATCTGCATAAGCAGTGGCCGAGGGAGTGCCGGTTTGAGCACGCGCGCGCAGGCGAAACTCACGGCGGCGAATGCGACGAGCTGGCCAGCGAGCCACCAACGGCGCCGCAACAGCGCGACGAACACGGCGATGGCGCCGAGCGAGATGCTCACGCTGATCACGACCACGGAATCGGTGAGTCCCAGATTATGCCTGAGCAGCCACTGCGGCGTGTAGTTCGCGAAATTGCCGATGACGAGGTCTTCATAGCCTTGGCCTTTGAGCGTGTGCACACCGAGCCGATACGAGCCGAACGCGAGCAGTGCGAACACGAGCGCGATCACCCCACACAGGATGCGGCTCGAGATGCGCGGGCGGACCATGAGCGGATCGACCTGCGTGAGCCCGGCTTCGATTTGGGCTTGCAGATCCTCCGGCGAATTCTTGGCCGTGCGCTCGCTTTCGCTTTCAGACAGCGGCACGAAGCCACGCGCGCGGGCGGCGTCAATCTGTGCGGCGATACGCGGGTCCTGGGTCTGCGAGTCCAGATTGTCTTCGCGCACTTCCGCACGCTCCTGCAGCACGCTCCACTGTGTGTCGTCTGCGGGAGTGGAGTGTGTGGGTGCGGATGGCGCGGGTGACGCGGAGTGCGGCGCGCGCTGTGCATTGGTGTTCGTCTCGTCGTGCTCGCTCATGCTATTCACGATACGTGCAGAACTGAACAGTGAGCAGATATGAGCGGATATGAAAAACCTCCGCGCACCCACCAGAGGCCACTTACCCTTGCTGCATTCCTGCCCTGGGGGGATTGGGTGACATAGTGCCACGCGGAGGCGTAAGCCAGTGTACACCACCCCTGCCCCAATGCCAACCCAACGTGTACGTCCGCACCCGTCTGCGTAAATCCGTCTGCGTAAATCCGTCTGCGTAAAAAGGGACAGATGGAGGCCCGCAGATGTCCCAAATTACGCAAAGGAGCGCAAAGGAGGAGGAGGAGAAGAAGAAGAAGAAGGAGAATTGTAGGGAAAACAAAAGGGTGACGCGTAGGCGTCACCCTTTCCACGGTTGCATAGGCCACAGGAAGCCGAATCAGGCCTTCCACACGTCCTTGCCGGCGGCCTTGGCGGCTGCGACATCGGCGTTGAGCTCCTCCTCGTTGGCTTCGACGTCGCCCTTGATGAAGGCTTCGACGAGCTGACGGGCCTCGGTGTCCTCATGCTGGACGGCCGGGGACTTCATGAAGTAGGAGGACGGCGCGAGCACCGGGCCGGCCAGACCGCGGTCGAGGGCGATCTTGGCGGCGCGCACGGCGTCGATCACGATGCCGGCGGAGTTCGGCGAATCCCACACCTGCAGCTTGTATTCGAGGCTCAGCGGGACATCGCCGAAGGTCGTGCCCTCGAGGCGCACGAATGCGAACTTGCGATCGTCGAGCCAGGCCACATAGTCGGACGGACCGATGTGCACGTTGTGCGGATCCATCTCATGGGGCACCACGGAGGTGACGGCGCGCGTCTTCGAGATCTTCTTGGACTCGAGGCGCGAACGCTGCAGCATGTTCATGAAGTCCATGTTGCCGCCCACATTGAGCTGGTAGGTGCGGTCGAGACGCACACCACGGTCTTCGAACAGGCGGGCGAGCACACGGTGCGTGATCGTGGCGCCGACCTGGCTCTTGATGTCGTCGCCGATGATCGGCACGCCGGCATCGCGGAACTTCTGGGCCCACTCAGGGTCGGAGGCGATGAACACGGGCAGGCAGTTGACGAAGGCCACGCCCGCATCCATGGCGGCCTGGGCGTAGGCCTTGTCGGCCTCCTCGGAACCCACCGGCAGGTAGGAGACGAGTACGTCGACCTTCTTGTCGCGCAGCACCTGGGCCACGTCCACCGGCTCCTCGTCGCTCTCGGTGATCATCTCGCGGTAGTATTCGCCGAGACCGTCGTGGGTCGGTCCACGCAGCACCTCGACGCCGAGGTTCGGGACATCCGCGAACTTGATCGTGTTGTTCTGCGAGGCGCCGATCGCTTCGGAGAGGTCCTTGCCAACCTTGTCGGCATCAACGTCGAAGGCGGTCACGAATTCGATGTCGCGAACGCGGTATCCGCCGAAATTGTTGTGCATGAGGCCGGGAATCTTGTCTTCGTCCTTGGTGTCCTTGTAATACTCGACACCCTGCACCAGTGACGAGGCGCAATTACCCACACCGGCAATAGCCACGCGAATGCTCATTGAAACGACTCCTCTAATAATCTGTGTTACTCGTGAGCGATTTTCCGCCTTTAAGCATACCTTCTTATCCCCACGATGCAATTCGAGAGATATATACCGAAGATAGTCGGCATGCTGGAAAACGTCGCCAAAGCTACGCTTTCGTAAGTTCGCGCTCAGATTACAGTTCCTCGCCAGCCAGACACCCGCCATGCAATCTGTTGCCCGGCCGGCATCTCAAAACCGCACACCGCGGGTTGGCTTGTGCAGATTCCTCCCGCAATCTTGAGTTTTTTCAGGGTCTTTGACTACCGTGGAACGCATGGTCTACCAAGCACGTACCGTCAGCTCAAGCTCAAGCTCGCCGCGCGCCGCGCACAAGGCGTCCACGTCGCACCGCGCGCCCAAGCGCGGGCAGAACGCCCCGAAAGGCCCGAAGAAGCGCACGAACCGCAAAAAGGGACTCTGGTGGAAGATTCTGCTCGGCGTGCTCGGCGGTCTGCTGGCGATTGGCATCGGCCTGTTCACCTACCTGTATGTGACCACCGACATTCCGCAGCCGGAGAAGGTCGCCATCGCCGAGAAGACCACGGTCTACTACAACGACGGCACCACCGAGATCGGCTCGTTCTCCGAGCAGAACCGCGAGATCATAGATTGCTCCGTGCTGCCGGACTACGTGGGCAACGCGATCGTCGCCTCCGAAGACCGCTCGTTCTACCGCAACGGCGGCATTGACATCATGGGCATGGCGCGCGCTCTGTACAACAATCTGACCACGGGATCGCGGCAGGGCGGCTCCACGATCACGCAGCAGTATGCGGAACGGTATTATCTGGGCGACACCACCTCGTATTCGGGCAAGATTCGCGAGGCCATACTCGCGATGAAGATCGCGAATTCGCAGGACAAGCAGCAGGTGCTGTGCAACTACATGAACACGATCTACCTGGGCCGCGGCGCATACGGCATACAGGCGGCGGCGAAAGCGTACTTCGGCAAGGAGGCGAAAGACCTCACCGTGGACGAGGCGGCGATGATCGCCGGCATCATCCCGGCACCGAGCATGTGGGACCCGGCGGTGAACGAGGCGCAGGCCAAGAGCAGATTCACGCGCGTGATCGGCATCATGCGCGAAGACGGCTACATCACCGGCCAACAGGCCAGCGAGGCGAAGTTCCCCGAGACGAAGCCAGTGTCGGTGAGCAACGACCTGGCCGGGCCGAACGGCTACCTGCTCACCACCGTGGAGAACGAGCTCGTGGCGAGCAAGGCGTTCACCAAAGACGAGCTCGAGACCGGCGGATACAAGATCGTGAGCACGCTCGACCCGAACATGCAGAAGATCATGCAGACGGTGGGAGATGACCGGCCGGAAGGCATGCCGGAGAGCATTCAGGTGGGCGGCATCGCGCTCGACCAGAAGACCGGCTCGGTGAAGGCGATCTACGGCGGCAGCGACTACCTCAAGCACCAGCTCAACAACGCCACGCAGGCGAACTTCCAGCCGGGCTCCACCATGAAGCCCTTCGGTCTGCTCGGCGCAGCAATGGACGACGTGAACTTCAACACGATGTTCAACGGCAATTCGCCCGAACGCTTCGAAACGACGCCGGGCACGTGGGCAGAGGTGCCGAACGCGCTCAACATGAGCTGGGGCACGATCAACCTCAAGCAGGCGACCGCGAACTCGGTGAACACGGTGTTCATGAACGTGAACCAGCATCTGACGCCGAAGAAATTCGCCCAGATCGCGCATGATGCGGGCATCAGCGGCGACATTCAGGAAGACACGCTCTACAACATCCTCGGCATCAACTCGCTCACCGTGTGGGACCTCGCGCAGGGGCACTCGACGATCGCGAACGACGGCACGAAGAACACGCTGCACATTGTCGACCGCGTGCTCAAGGGCGACAAGGAGATGTACAAGCCGGACCTCGGCACGAAGCAGGTGTTCGACGCGAACGACTGCCAGCTCGTGCAGAACGCGATGCTCGGCACCACGCAATACGGCACCGCGGCGGGCACGGCGGCGAGGCTCGGCCGTCAGGTCGCCGGCAAGTCGGGCACGGCGAACGACGAGACGGCGGCCTCCTTCGTGGGCTACACGCCGTCGCTGATGAACGTGTGGGCAATCTGGAATCCGGGTGAGAACGGCGAATCGCAGATCGTGCCGGAATTCGCGGGCTACGGCGTGAGCTCGACCGGCTACCCGTCGCATCTGTTCACCGAGTTCATGGCGCAGGCGCTCGCCGGGCAGCCGGCGGAGACCTTCGCGACGCCGGTCGACAACGGCAAGATTGGCGGCCCGAACGGCGACTGGGGTCTGGGCGGCCAGCGGTACGTGCCGAGCACGAACAATGGCACGCAGCAACAGCAGCAGAACGAGCAGCAGCAGACCGCACCCGAGAACACGAAGACCCCGGAGCAGCCGCAACCCGGGAACGACAACACCAACGGCAATGGCGGGGGTGAAACCGGCGGCAACCCCAGTGACAACAACGGCGGTTCGAATTCCGGCGATTCCGGGAACTCCGGCAATCAGAACGGCAACACCGGCGGCAACAACGGCAGCCAGAATAACACCGGAAACGGCGAGCAGACGCAGCGATAGCGGAGCCACCTATGCGAAAGCCGCGGGCACAACACCCGCGGCTTTCGCATAGGCTCGCATGCCTATTACTCACATGCCGACGGCCGGCATGGCGTATTCGCCTGCCGGCCGCCAGTGCAGCATCAACGCAACGGCAGCGCCGCAACGTCAGCGGTTGGAGCGGTTGATCGCCGAGATGATCGCCTTGAGCGAGCTCGTGATGATCGACGAGTCGATGCCCACGCCCCACACGACGCGCTTCTCCTCGTCTTCCTGGCCGACCTCGCACTGCACGTAGGAGGCGGCGCGCGCGTCCGAGCCGACGCCCATCGTATGCTCCGCGTAATCGAGCACGGACGCCACGACGCCGAAGCTCTTGAGCGCGTCGAGGAACGCGGCGATCGGGCCGTTGCCGGTGCCCTCGATCTCGCGCGTCACCTCGGGCTCGCGGCCCACGTTGATGCCGCGGTCGAGCACGGTGGCGGTCAGGCGCGTGTCGGAACCGTCCTCACCCGACGACATGCTCACCTTGAGCAGCTTGAGACGGCCCCACTGGTCGAGCGTCTCGTCATGCGTGTCGGCGACCACCTCGCCGGCCTCGATCGCGCCGGATTCCTCGACGGGCAAGTACTCGTCTTTGAACAGATGCCAGATGTCGCCGTCCTTGACTTCCTTCTTCGTGGCGTCGGCATGCTGCTGCACCACCTTCTCGAATTCCACCTGCAGCTTCTTCGGCAGGTCGAGATTGTGATTCGCCTTGAGCAGGTAGGCCATGCCGCCCTTGCCTGACTGCGAGTTCACGCGAATGATCGCCTCGTACGAACGGCCGATGTCCTTCGGGTCGATCGGCAGGTAGGGCACGAGCCACACGAAGTTCTCCACGTCCACGCCGGCCATCTCCGCGGCGATCTCACGCGCTTCGAGCCCCTTCTTGATCGCGTCCTGGTGCGAGCCGGAGAACGCGGTGAACACGAAGTTGCCGGCATACGGGTGGCGCTCGGAGATCTTGATCTGATTGCAGTATTCGACGGTCTTGCGAATGCCCGGCATGTCGGAGAGATCGAGCTGTGGGTCAATGCCCTGCGTGAGCAGATTCAGGCCCAGCGTGACGAGATCGACGTTGCCGGTGCGCTCGCCGTTGCCGAGCAGGCAGCCTTCGATGCGGTCCGCGCCGGCGAGCATACCGAGTTCGGCAGCGGCGACGCCCATGCCCTCGTCGTTGTGCGGGTGGAGCGAGAGCACCACGGCATCGCGGTCGCGCAGATTATTGGAAACGTACTCCACTTCGTCTGCGAACACGTTCGGCGTGGTCATCTCCACCGTCGCGGGCAGATTGATGATCATCGGATGCCCGGGCGTCGGCTTGATCACGTCGATCACCGCATTGCACACCTCCACCGCGTACTCCGGCTCGGTTCCAGTGAACGATTCCGGCGAATACTCGTAGTACAGGTCGATGCCCTCGGCGTCGCCCTCGAGTTCCTTGCACAGGTGCGCGGCATCGGTGGCGAGCTTCTTGATGCCCGCGCGGTCTTTGCGGAACACGACCTCGCGCTGCAGCACGGAGACGGAGTTGTAGAAGTGTACAATGGCGCGCTTGCAACCGCGCAGGCATTCGTAAGTCTTGCGAATGAGGTGCTCACGGGCCTGCGTGAGCACGACGATTGTCACGTCGTCGGGAATGAGCTCGCGCTCGATGAGCAAGCGAATGAAGTCGTAATCGGTCTCCGAAGCGCTCGGGAAGCCGACTTCGATCTCCTTGAATCCCATGTCGACGAGCATGGTCCAGAACCGCAGCTTGCGCTCGGAATCCATCGGGTTCACGAGTGCCTGGTTGCCGTCGCGCAGATCCACCGAGCACCAGCGCGGCGCCCTGTGCAGCCGCTTGCCCGGCCATGTGCGCTCCGGGTAGTCGAATGGCACCTGCTTGTCGTATGCCACATACTTGGTGTACGGCATATCGCTCGGCTTCTGCGGGGCGCCAATGTACCGTGCCGGAGGCAGCAGCGGGTCATTGTTCCCCCCATTGGATGCCGCGGCAACGGCAGCGAGATCAAACACCGAAGATTGACCCTGACCCATCTTCTCCTCCTTCGAGAGTGCAAAATTTTCAGATTTCGTGACGCGCACACGCGCGTAAACAATAACCATATACGCGCTAGCAAGAAAGGGGCTTGCGACAGTCCGTATTTCGGCCATCCCAAGCAGGGATTTTACAAACATTGCATACAATTCGCGCCGCGCTGTGCTGCGCGGCACTGCGCGGCACTCCCTGCGGCACAAGTTTGCGGACTGTGGCACGGTTTACGGAAGGTTCCGTGGAATCTGCCGTTTGCAGACTTCTCCGCGGCACATCTCACGGAGGCTTCCGAAAGACAGACCACCAAACCACACTGCCACGGCACAACGTACGGAGACTTCCGAAAACTATGCCATTCCGGGGCCCCTCTCCGGCATATCTCACGGAAGCTTCCGTAAAACATGCCACAAAGGCATCTGAAAATGGCATCGTATACGGAAGCATCCGAGAATCTGACCGCAGAAGCTACCAAAAACAGCACGGCGCACGGAAGTCTCCGTAAAATATGCCATCCCTGGATCTCTCCGCAACGCAACGCACGGAGACTTCCTCAAAATACGCCGCGCTCAGCCGCGCCCTTCGATGAGACTCACACCGCGGCGCGCGATGCAGTATGCATTGCCGAGCCAGGTGTGGCGCGAGTTCGGCCAGACGGCGCCGAGTCGAGGGGCGCTCTGGCTCATCCAGATGCTCGGCACGCGCCCGTCGGCACTGCGCGAGCCCAGCAGATTGAATCCGTTCTTCTCAAGCAGCCATTCCGGATGCTGCGTGGCGATGGCGAGACCCTCTTCAAGCGTGAGCGGCAGACGTTCGTCGGATTCGATGAGCTTGCGCGCCACGTCGGGCTCGCGGTTCGTATAACAGGTGCCGGTGTGCGGTTCGATGACCAGATAGAACGGGCCTTCCGGCGGTTCGAATCCGTCGGTGGGCAGGAAGCTGACTATGTCGCGCGGCGGCATGGTGGTGAAGCCGGCCATGCGATCTATGCTGGTGCGCGCGATCAGCGATTCCGGAGTGACGAGTTCGCGTGTGGGCACGAGCAGTATATCGGCGCCCAGATCGCTGCGCTCAAGTGCGCGGATGAGCGGGCGTGCCAGTGCGCGGAAGGCGTCTTCGCTCATGTCGGCCACGTCCGGGTAGCCGAGCGCCACGAGTCGTTCCAGCTGTTTGTTCGCTTCGATCGATGCCATTGACATGCTTCCCAGCTTAGCCACATCCATGTGCGAAGCCTAGCCCGTAAGCAAAACCCTAGCCCGTAAGAACAATGACATCCCGTAAGAACGAACAATGACATCCCGTAAGGGCCAGTCCGGTATGACCGACCGTTACGGGATGTCATTGTTTCTCGGGGTGCTGAAACTGTTACGGGATGTCTCAGAGCTGGTCTGCGAAATGCTTGCGCGCGACGATCTCGGCGAGCTCGACGGCGTTGAGCGCGGCTCCCTTGCGCAGATTGTCGTTGGTGACGAAGAACGCGAGGCCCTTATTGTCGTCGACGGCCTGGTCCACGCGGATGCGGCCGACGAAGCTCGGCGTCTTGCCGGCGGCGAGCTGCGCGGTGGGGATGTCGGTGAGTTCCACGGCGGGGGCGCTCGCGAGCACCTCCTTGGCTTCCTCGACGCTCACCGGGTTTTCGAACTCGGCGTTGACGCTCATGCCGTGTGCGGTGAACACGCCCACACGCACGCAGGTGCAGGATGCCTTGAGATCGGGCAGATGCAGGATCTTACGGCTTTCGTTGCGCAGTTTCTGCTCCTCGTCGGTCTCCTGGGAGCCGTCATCCACAATGTCGCCGATGAACGGCACCTCGTTGAACGCGATGGTGCGCGCCACCTTGGTGGGTTCCGGGAAGTCGATGGCGTCGCCGCCGAACACGAGCTTGTCGGCGCCCTGGTCAACGGCTGCCTTGGCTTCGTTCATCAGCTGCTCCACACCCGCGCGGCCCGCGCCCGACACCGCCTGGTAGGAGCTCACGATGAGGCGCTTCAGGCCGAACTTGTCGGCGAGCGGCTTGAGCACCGGCATGATGGCCATGGTCGTGCAGTTCGGGTTGGCCACAATGCCGGTCGGGATCTCGTCGAGATCGTCCGGATTCACCTCAGCCACGACCAGCGGCACGTCGTCGTGCATGCGCCACTGCGAGGAGTTGTCGATCACGTAGGCGCCCGCTTCGGCGAACTTCGGCGCCCACACCTTGGAGGTGCCGCCGCCCGCCGAGAAGATCGCGATGTCGATGCCGCTCAGGTCGGCGGTCGCGACATCCTCCACCGTGATGTCGTGCCCACGCCAGTTGAGCACCTTGCCCGCGGAATGCGCGGAGGCGAGGAATCGCAGGTCTTTCACCGGGAAGTCGCGCTCGTCGAGCACGCGGCGCATCACCATGCCCACCTGGCCGGTTGCGCCCAATACTGCCACATTGACGCCACGATCGTTGATCTGTACCATTTCGGCTCCTTTTCCGGCTGCCGCCGAATACCTTGTTGTGAGTTTGCAGATTCCGCTCAGCGGCCGGTGCCGCCATAGACAACGGCCTCAACCTTGTCGGCGTCCAGACCGTACGCGCTATGCAGGGCGCGCACGGCGTCGTTGAGCTGCGAGAGCGGCACGAGGGCGGCGATGCGGATCTCGGAGGTGGAGATCATGAGCACGTTGATGCCCTCCTCGCTCAGTGCCTGGAAGAAGCGGGCAGCGAGACCGGAATGCGTTTTCATGCCGACGCCCACGACGGCCACCTTGCCCACGTTCGGATTGACGTCGAACGACTTGTAGCCCAACGTGTCTTGCGCGGCGGTGAGCGCCGTCTCCACTCGGGCGGCGTCGGAGCCGGGGATGGTGAAGGAGATGTCGGCGGTGCCGGTGGAGGCGCCCGCCTGAACGATCATGTCGACGTTCACACCGAGCTCGGCGAGGCGTGTGAACACCCTACCGGCCATGCCCGGTTCGTCGGTCACGCCGCGCACGGTGACGAGGGATTCGCTGTTGTCGTGCGCCACGCCCGAAATAATCGGCGTTTCCTGACCAAGGTCTGGGAAGAGGTCACCCAAAGACTGATCGGTATTGTCGCTCATTGTCTGTCTCCATACTCCGATTTTTATATAAAAACTCGTATTGTATTGAATAATCTGCTTGCAGATTCCGTATTACCGCACGTTCGGCAGGCTGTTCGGGTCCACGCCGTCGGGCAGCACGAGCGTGCCCGGGCGGTGCGAGAACGAGCTGCGCACATGCAACGGCATCTTGAACCGCTGCGCATATTCCACGCATCGCAGTGCGAGCACCTTGGAGCCGCACGACGACATTTCGAGGATCTCGTCGTAGCCGATTGCCGGGATGCGGCGCGCGGTGGGCACGATGCGCGGGTCGGCAGTGAACACGCCATCGACGTCGGTGTAGATCTCGCACACGTCGGCGCCGAGCGCGACGGCCAGGGCGACGGCGGAGGTGTCGGAACCGCCGCGGCCGAGCGTGGTGGCGTCGCCGCGTTCGCTTTGGCCTTGGAATCCGGCCACGATCGCGACACTGCCCTTGTTCAGCGCGCGACGCACGCGGTCGGGGTTCACGGCGCGAATATGGGCGGCGCCGAACTGGGCGTCGGTCATGAAACCGGCCTGCGAACCGGTGAACGAGTAGGCGTGCGAACCGGCGGCGTGAATCGCCATGGCGAGCAGGCTCATCGAGATGCGTTCGCCTGCGGTCATGAGCATGTCCATTTCACGGGCAGGCGGGTTCGAGTCGATGCTCATGGCCTGATCGATCAGGTCGTCGGTGGTGTCTCCCATCGCCGAGACCACGACGGCGACGTCATTGCCGGCGTTCTTCGTCTCGATGATGCGGCGTGCCACTCGTTTGATCGAGTCGGCGTCGGCCACCGACGAGCCACCGTATTTCTGTACGATAAGAGCCACGATATTCCCTCTGTGAGATTGCCGATTTGTTCTCAAGTGTACGCATGAAGCACGATTATTGTATGAATGCACCTGTAGGTGTCTCATTCTCGGCTCACGATGCGAAACTCGCACGCCCGCTCACACCTCACGACGCCCTTCGAGCGCGCGAGACAACGTGATTTCGTCGGCGTACTCGAGGTCGCCGCCCACCGGCAGACCGCTCGCCAGACGCGTCACCTTGATGTCGAGCGGCGCGAGCAGGCGGCTCAGGTAGGTGGTGGTTGCCTCCCCCTCGATGTTCGGATTGAGCGCCACGATGATCTCCTTGACCTCGCCGTCGTGGAGTCTGTTGAGCAGCTGCGCGATGTTGAGGTCGCTCGGGCCGACGTTGGCCATCGGGTTGATGGCGCCGCCCAGCACCTGGTAGAGCCCGCGGTATTCGCGCGTGCGTTCGATGCTCATGACGTCCTTCGGCTCCTCCACCACGCAGATCGTGCCGTGATCACGACGCGGATCCGAGCAGATTGTGCACGGGCTGCTTTCGCACACATTCCCGCAGACTTCGCAGAACCGTACTTTCTCCTTCACCTCGTTGATTGCGTCGACGAGGCGCTGCGACTCCGCATCCGGCGCCTGCAGCAGATAGAAGGCGATGCGTTGCGCTCCTTTGGGCCCTATGCCCGGCAGACTCGCAAACGAGTCGATGAGCCGCTGGATGGCGCCGTCGTATGCCAATGCCATGTACCCTCCTCAAGCGTATGCCACGCGGCGTCACGAGTCGCCGTGTTCCATTCGACGCGGCTTGACGTTGAGCGGGTTGTTCGCATCGTCGGCCGCAAAGTGCTCAACCTTGGTCACGTCGAAAAATTCCTCGACGGCCTTGAGGTCCATCACGTCGTGCGTCTGCACATGCGCGTCGTCCATCGAATACACGTCGTCATCGGCATCGACCTGCGGTGCGGACGGCTGGGATTCACCACCCGCCACACCCGTGGATCCTGCATCCGCCGCGTGCATGCCCTGGGGTGACATGCCGTAGGCATCCTCGACACTCATGGCCTGACCGCCCGTCACAGGGGACGCTGTGCCGAAGCCCTGAGGCCCGTTCGGCATGGCGCTCCATGGGTCGTCGCCATGGACGGGCGCAGGTGTTAGCCTCTCGTGCTGCTGTTCGATGGACTGCACCTTGCCGAAGTCGATGTGCGGATGCTCGTCGACCGGCATGCTCCACGGGTCTATGCCATCGGAGACGTCGGGCACCGCCACATGCTTGTGCTGGTGCTCCGGCGCTGGCTGCTGCCGGTTCGGCTCCTCGTGGGCCTGCTCCTCGGGGTCCAATGCCTGAGGGCGCAGGCCCACGGGCTTCACCGGTTGGGCCCAGGGGTCATCGTCCGGCAACGTCTGCGGACCATTGCCATTGGCTTGCTGAAACGACTCAGTGGGCGTCGGGGTTGTGCCGGCGGCTTGATGCGCCTCCGCATCGTTGGAGGAATCCGACGTGGTGGCCTGCTGGGCGGAATCGGATGACTCGCGCGGGTGTGCAACGATGCCCTGCAACGACTGCTGCAGCAGCTTCGCCTTGATCCGTTGTGCCTCCTCAGGCGGAAGCTTGCTCAGCGGAGGGGCGGATTCACCATTGGCCATCTTCTCAGTGGGCGCCAAGGCGACGTCGGGGCCGAACACGTTGTGCACCTGCGTGCGCACTATCGAGACGACGCTGGTGGTGCCCCCGATCGGTTCCTTGCTCACCGCCAGTGCGAAGGCGTACTTGTCGAGCGGGGTCTCGAACTTGATCCACAAGCGTTGCCTGCCGGATTTCCTGTCCATGGCGAGCATCACGCGTGGCACGCGCTCGCGGTTGATGTAGGCGCGCACGTCCAGCGGCAACGCCGCCACAATGGCGTCCCAGCGCTCATCCACGGTGCCGTTGCGCTGAATGTCCTCCGGGATCGAGGGGACGTTCGAGGCTGCCTGCGGCTGCGAACCGGCATCATGCTCCGTGGTGGCGGCCTGGATGGCTTGCGGTGTGGCAGTGGGAGCGGCGGCCTGGGTGGGGGTGTCATGCCCGGACTGTGGTGCCGTGGCGCCATCGTTGAAACCGGAGGGTCGTTGTGCGTCGACGAACCCGCCGCGGGCAGAGCCCTGCGTCGCCGAAGGGGCAGCAGATGAACCGCGCGCGCCCGCACCGGCGAGTGCCGGAGCCTCCGCGGCGAAGCCCGAGGCCCTGCCGGCCAGCAGCTTGGCGGCGAGCAGCTCCAGCCGCATACGCGGCGAGGCGGCTCCGGCCATGTGCCCCAACGTGTCGTCCATGATCTCGGCCATGGCGGTGAGCTGTTGCAGCCCCAGCGCATCGGCCTGCCGGTGGAGGTCGCTCATGTCTTCCGCCTCGGCGTCATCGCTGAGCACATGCTCGGCCTCATCGCCGCCGAGTGTGAGCACGAGCAGGTCGCGGGTGCGCACAAGCAGGTCCTCGACGAATCTGCGGGCGTCGAACCCGGCCACGATCACCTTCTGAATGATGCCGTACAGCTTGGCGCCATTCTGCTCGATGATCGCGTCGATCGCCTCGCCGAGCAGTGCGTCCGGCGTGAAACCGAGCAACGCCACGGTGGAGTCGTAGGTGATGTCGTTGTCCACACAGCCGCCCATGAGCTGGTCGAGCACCGAAAGCGTGTCTCGCACCGACCCGCCGCCCGCACGCGTGACGAGCCTGAGCACACCGGGCTCGGTCTCGATGTGCTCCTGCTCGCATACATGCTCCAAATACGGGGTCATGATCTCGGGAGGCACCAGACGGAACGGGTAGTGGTGAGTGCGTGAGCGGATGGTGCCGATCACCTTGTCCGGCTCGGTGGTGGCGAAGATGAACATGAGGTGCTCCGGCGGCTCCTCCACGATCTTGAGGAGCGCGTTGAAGCCCTGCGGGGTCACCATGTGCGCTTCGTCGAGAATGAAGATCTTGTAGCGGTCTCGCACCGGGGCGAACCCAGCCCTCTCCCGCAGTTCACGGGCGTCGTCCACGCTGTTGTGGCTCGCCGCGTCAATCTCCACCACGTCGATCGACCCGGGTCCGCCGGTCGCCAGATCCCTGCAGCTGTCGCATTCGCCGCACGGGTGCGAGGTGGGGCCCTTCACACAGTTGATGCACCGTGCCAGAATGCGCGCGGAACTCGTTTTGCCGCATCCTCGCGGCCCGGAGAACAGGTATGCGTGGGTGAGCTTGTTCTCATCCAAGGCGTGCATGAGGGGCACGGTAACCTGGTCCTGCCCGATCACCCCTTCGAAGGTGTCGGGCCTATACCTGCGATACAACGCCAATGCCATGTCTATCCCGTCTGTTTGCAATGCGTATGCCCGAGTGGCCGGCATGCCTGCCGGAGCAGTGCATGGCTGTCTCGTGCCGCATACCGATGTGCTATATAACCTAGCGCGTGAGGGGCATCAAAATCCACTCGGCAATGATGCCCCGGCATCACGGTTGCGATGCGCCGCGTGTTGCGTCGACCTCATCGCATCGCCGTGGTCCGGCACGCGCGCGTGCGCTCACCCGCTCCACGAACGGCACGCCTGTTGCGGTGCTGACCTCCATGGCCACATCCATGTCGATCACCTCGCATGATTCCACGGCTCCCGCATTGTTGCGCGCCACGGCAGAGCCGATGCCGCAAGGGTCGGCGGCAGCCTCGTTCCAATAGGCGTCGGCGGCGGCCAATGCCGACATATCGGCTGCGGTGCGCGCCTGCGCCCGGGCCATGGCAATCCTGGCCCCGGCCGCGATGGTGCACAGCAGCACGGCCACCACGAGCACGATGCCGACCGCACTCGGCGACGCATTGCCGGCATCCTGCGCCCGCAGACCATGCGGAATGCATGGCGCGGATCGCGTCGGCACACGCCTCGCCGCAGCGCTCATCCCTCGCCTGGGCGCACTCCCTCGCAGACCCATTTGGCCACCTCCTTCATAGCCTCTCCTGCCATATGCCATGTGCACGCCCCGTCACCATTCTCGGCACGATGCCCCAGGGGTCGGCCACCACCGCGCAGTGGGCGATCACCTCGAACCCGATTCCGGCGGGACGCACCTCTATGCGAGCGCCATCGCCAGCAGCCGCCTGAGCCATGGCCTGCGAGCCCGAACCGCTCCCCTGCACCATCAACGCCCGCGCGGCGTTGGCCGCCGCGTCCTGGCACCCGACCGACACGACGGATGCCCGGCCCAAATAGAGCATCAAGGCCGCCAGCATCACGATGACCGGGAGCACCACCGCGAATTCCGCGGTGGCCGCCCCCTCGTCATCGCACTGCAGGCGACGCAACGCCTGCCCGAATGCATGGCCGCCCATGGCCTCACACGTTCAACGCTTTCTTCACGATGTTCGTGAGCAGCGTCTTCACCGTGTCGGATTTCATGAGCGCCACCAGCACCGCGGCGAATCCGGTCGCCGCAACGAGCACCACCGCGTATTCGGCGGTTGCCGCGCCTTCCTCCGGCTGGGACATGAGCGCCCGCCATCTCGCCTCCAAACCGACCTGCGCCCGCAGCAGCCGGTCCGAAGCCGCATTGATGCGCTCACCCACGCCATGCCTCCTGTGTTCGAACAGGATCACCTCATTGTGTTCCATATCTCTCCTTGCCTGTTTCGTTGGCCTGTATGTTGTGTTTCCCATCTGGTCTCCCAGATGATTCCACTATGCGGCCGCCAATATTCGGTGTAAAGCCGGACGGACGCATGTGGATAACTCCACCGTTATCCACATTGCGGGTCGCCGGCAATGTGGATAACCTCCGCGCACCCGCCTCACATACGCATGAACGACATGATCGTCGGCACCACCGCGATGAGCAGGAACGCCGGCAGCAGGCACAGTCCCATAGGCAGCAGCAACCGCACCGACAATCGCGACGCCCGTTGCTCGATCCGCGCGCGTTCGCTGCCGTCCATCTGCTCAATGGCCGCATGAATCTGCGGCAGCGGCGAGACGCCATCCTCCCAGGCGGCACGCAATGTGCGGCATGCCAATCCCAATGCCGAGGAAGCCGGGGAGGAACCATCATGTTCCAACACGGCCCACGCCTCATCCCAGCACACACCGCGCAGCAGTGCGGCGGAGACATGCCCCAGCACCTGCGCGCATGCGCCGCCGCAGCATGCGCCAATGCATTCCAATGCCCGGGGAATCGCGACGCCCTGAGCAATCGCCGCCTCAAGCAGTTGCAACAGCAACGTAGGAGACGGCTCCCAGCCCGGGCATACCTCGAGCAATCGCCGCTGCAAGGCATTGCCGCGCCCCGCCAGCGCAATCTGCGAGCGCGCCAGTCCGTCAAGTTCGCGCAACCGACGTGCAGCAATCCGCTCGTTCCCAACCATGTGCAAGTAAGAGGCGAGCGCCGCGCAGATCGCGGCACACCACGCCCAGAATCCAGCCACAGGACTACCCGTCCGCGGCAAGCAGGCGCTGCATCCACAGCAGTCCGCCCACATAACAAATCGTGCCCAGGCACAGCATGGCGCGCCCCTGTGCCGAGCCGAACAGCATGCCCAACGGATCCGCGCCGAGCAGCTCTCCCAGGAACACCACCACCGCCGGCAGCGCGAGCAGCATGCGCGCCGTGGATTTGGGCATCGCGAAGGCATTCGCGCGCAAATCGTCTTGCAGCCGGGCACGCAGATAGCCTGCGCGCACCGCCTCGAGGCAGCGTGCGGCCGGGCACCCCAGTTCCAGGCTCACCGCGCTGGCCACGGCGACCCCACAGGCCACCTGCGCGCAGTGCGAGGCGCGCTCATGGGGCAGTCTGCATGCTGCGAACAAGCGCGCCATCTGGGTCACATCCACGTTGCCCTCGCCATCGCATACGGCATACACACCGACGGCATGCCCGTCGCCGGACGTAGTGGGGTCGCGCATGTGGCGCGCACGAGCACCTCCGCACCGGCGCTCCGGGAACACCGAGTCAAATGCGCGTTCGAGCGCGGGCTCCAGCGCGGCACCGGCCTGCAGCGATGCGATGATCGACGAGAGCATGACGCTGATGCCGCATGCCGGCTCACACGCATGGTCAGCCACGCCCGATTCCACCGTCTGCAGGCGCCATGAGACCGCCGCAGGGGCGGCCCATATCATCAACAGCACACTCAGCGCCGCCGCGAGCGCAGCCACGAATGCCATTCGTCTCACCTTCGTTCCGGCACCCGCTTGGTGCCCCAACGTTCGGCGAATGGCCGCCATGCCTCGCCGGCGACAGGCTCGCCACGGCCATCCCACGAGCACACCGTGCGGCCGACGAGCCTGCCCTCCACCATGCACAGCATGCCGATCTGCGCCAAGTACCGTTTGCCGGGGCGCCTTTCCATGTGAAGCACCACGTCGAAGGCCCCGTCGGCCAGACCCGCCATGGTATTCGGCTCAACATGCGCGAGCAGCCCCAGCGAGATCAGACGCCCGGGCACACGGCTCACCCCGCTGGCATGCAGTGTGCTCATGCCGCCGCAATGGCCGGAGTTGAGCACGCGCATCAGGTCGATCACCTCCTCGCCGCGGCATTCGCCCACCACCACGCGGGTCGGGTACATACGCAGCGTGGAACGCACCAGATCGCCCATCGTCACCTCGCCGGCACCCTCCACGTTCTTGGCTCGCGCGCAGAGTGAAACCGTGTTGAGATTGCCGAGCCCCTGCAGCTCGCGAACCTCCTCGACGAGCACAATGCGTTCGGATGCGCGGCAATTGAGCAACAGCGCCTTGAGCAACGTCGTCTTGCCCGAGCCGGTGCTGCCGGTGATGAGAATGTTGGCGCGGGCCAGCACCAGGCGATCCAGTATCGGACGCCATTGCGCAGGCCAGCAACCAGCCTGCTGCAATGCATCCATGGTCGCGCTCATGCGGGAGGGCAGACGAATCGAAATCGACGCGCCATACGGCACCACCGGCGCGATCACCGCATGCACGCGGGTGCCGTCAGCACCGCTCGCATCGGCTATAGGGCGGGCGTCGTCGAGCCGCTCACCCAATTGCGCACACAGCTGCACGGCCAGACGACGCACCACGGCAGGCGAATCCAGCGGAATGGACGGGTGCTCGAGCTCTATGCCAAGCCCGCGCTCCACCCACACGGCACCGTCGCAGGTCACCAGGATGTCGGTGACGCGCGGATCCGCAGCCAGCCGTTTCAGCGGGCCGAAATTCACCGGGCGAGTGGCATCCACGGCCGTCACGGCACGCACAGCGGGGTGCACAGTGGTCTGCGCAGCGGTCTGCACAGTAGCGCCCACACCGGCATGCCGAGGTGCCGTATCCGGAGGCACCGGCGCCTCGGGAAGCGGAACCGCCACGCCGCCGGTTGTGTTCGTCACCCCATTCGGCCCTACAATCTGCCACATCATCTGCCTCCTATGCCGCACGCACGCTCCACCATCTCGGCCACATCGCCGAGCACGCGCGCATTGCGCCGATGCACGCGCCGAATTCCCAAGCCCTCCAGAATGTCGCCACAGAGTCTGGCATCGGAGCGGACCGGGCCCATCAGCTCGCACTCCATATGCTCCATCTGCAAGTATTTGCGCGCCTCCTCCAACGACACCGCCCCGCGGCCCTTCGCAACCGCAGGCGGCTCCACGCACAGCACGCCGATCACACGCCCCGGCACGCCCACAATCGGCTTCCACTCCTCCCCCGGCCGCGGCGGCTCCTGCGCACGCGCCATATTGCGCTCGCCATTGCGACGCAGCCATTCGATATGTGCCTTGGCACGCGCCAATCCCAGCACGGTGAGCTCCGCCACCACAATGTGCGAGGCCTCAACCAATGCGGGCACATGCTCAATCTCCAATCCATGCCCGGCATCGACCACCACGGCATCGCTCACCTGTGCCAGCGACTGCAGTGCCGCCTGCATCTCGAACCACGCCGGCTCCTCCTGCACCCAGCAGTTGTATGCGAGCACGCCCACGCCGTCCCAGTGTGGCAATCTGCGACGCAATGCCTCGCCATCGAGCTCGCCGAGCGGCGCATGAATGTCATGCCACCGCGACCCGGACTCATGTTCAATCCCGAGCAGCACGTCCAGACCGCCGCCGCCCGCGCGCACGTCGGCGTCCACGATTGCGCACTCGTTCTCTCGCTTCGCCAATTCGCGGGTCAGCATGGCCGCCAGTGTGGTCGTTCCTGCACCGCCGCTCGCGCCGGACAGCGTGATCACGTTCTCGCACGGCGCCTGCGTCGCACACACCGGCATGCGCGCGTGCTGCGCCCCCGCATGGGTTCGGCGCGCGGGCGGCGACAGCTGCGGAGAGCACGCAGGTTCCGCCATCGCGTGCACTGGCTGGTATGCGGGCACCCTGCGTGCAGACTCCGCCTGCCACGGCCTGCGGGCGCGCGCGTCACGCATGCGCACATCACGCGCGCATGCCCCGTTCATTACCTGTGGCCGATGGAACGACCACCCATGGCGCTCGGTATGCGGCGCCCCTACACTGATCTGCATAGTCATAGTTGCATTGAACGTGGGTTCCGCAACCGGTTCAATCTCTACGAGGCATTGTGGTCGGAGAACGCGTTATCCACATCGCGGGTCGCCGGGCATGTGGATAACGCGGCCGCCGCTGAGTCACATACACCGCCGCAGACTTCTTGCCAAGAACTATTCCAAAACAAAGGCGTTTTTTCATGAAATAAAAAAGAGACCCACACGAGGTGGGTCTCTTTCCCAAGTCCAACGAGGCAGAATCTCTGCACAACCTCATCGTTGTAACGGTAAGTCTTTCCATTGCCCGCCCAACGTAATAATCTTGCTGATCATCTACTTTTGTGGGTCTGCTCTTCGGTTGTCCTTGTACTTGCAATTATGCTCGGAATTTAGGATTACGCAAGTCGGAATCGCCTAAGCGTCACAATCTGACCACATGTGCTCTTTTTATCTTTCCGTGTTCATTTCAACAAGGAACCTCACAGAGAAAATCGCACATTCTGTTCACTTCAGCCGCCTAGATGTTCAATCACTCAAATACAGCGGCAATACTTCGGCGTGTCGCTCACTGTTCGCCGAAAATCTCACATTTTCACGAACATACGAAGTCCGCGAATGTACCATGGTGTTTTGTTGTGCGTCGGGCAATCCGCATGGCCGCAATCATCCAAACCATCTCCCGCGCAGAGCTCAACGCCCGCCGCACGGAAACGGCAGCGCGGATCGGCACCGCGAAACGGGCCCATCCGTGGACATATTCCGAATTCTTTCGTGAACTCAGTGATTTTTCAGCCCGCTCGTTCTAAAGTAGAACCATGTCACAGATTTTCAACGCACCATCGAAGGCGATTTTGCGCAGCCAGATTGCCGAACACATCGCTGAAACGGACAAAAGCGACAAGCGGGAGAACATGGAGGGCGAGCTCCCGCTGCCACCCGACCGCTTCTTCGACCGCGAGCTCAGCTGGCTCAAATTCAACAAACGCGTGCTCGAACTTGCGCAGGACGAGACGATCCCGATCATCGAACGCGCGAGCTTCGCGGCGATCTTCGCCAGCAATCTCGACGAGTTCTTCATGGTCCGCGTCGCCGGTCTCAAGCGCCGCATCGACACCGGCATCGCCGTGACGAGCGCGAGCGGACTGAGCCCACGCCAGCAGATGCGCGCGATCTCCGAGCAGGCGCACCGCTTGCAGGACGAGCATGCGCATTACGTCGTCGACACGATCCTGCCCGAACTCGCCAAGCAGAACATCCAGCTGCTCGGCTGGGACAAGCTCACGATCGCCGAGCAGGAGCGCCTCTCCCGCTACTTCCGCCAGCAGGTCTTCCCGGTGCTCACGCCGCTCGCGGTGGACCCGGCGCACCCCTTCCCCTATATTTCGGGCGGTTCGATCAATCTGGCCGTGCTCGTGGAGAACCCGACCTCCGGCAAGTCCCACTTCGCACGAGTGAAGATTCCCGACAATCTCGACAGACTCGTCCCCGTCGACGACATGACCGAAGACGAGGCGGAGGACGTCCGCTACGGCTTCATCACGATGGAGAACCTGATCATCGCGCATTTGGAGACGCTGTTCCCGGGCATGATCATCAAGGAGGCGCGTTCGTTCCGCGTCACCCGAAACGAAGACATCGAGGTGGAGGAAGACGACGCCGAGAATCTGCTCAACGCGATTGAGAAGGAACTGCTGCGCCGCCGTTTCGGGCCGCCGATCCGCCTGGAGATCTCCGATGAGACCTCGCCGTTCCTCTCCCAGCTGCTCGCCGACCAGATGGGCGTGACGCCGGACGAGGTGTACCGTCTGCCGGCGCCGCTCGACGCTACCGTGCTCTTCGAACTCGGCGGCATTGACCGCCCCGACCTGAAATTCCCGCCCTTCGTGCCGACCACGAACCGGCAGATCGCCGAGGTCGAGTCGAGCCGTGCGCAAGACATCTTCGCCGCGATTCGCGAGCGCGACATTCTGCTGCACCACCCGTATGACTCGTTCTCGACGTCGGTGCAGGCGTTCCTCGCGCAGGCGGCCGCCGACCCGAAGGTACTCGCCATCAAGCAGACGCTCTACCGCACATCGAGCAACTCGCCGATCATCGACGCGCTCATCGACGCCGCACAGGCCGGCAAGCAGGTGCTCGCGCTCGTCGAGCTCAAGGCGCGCTTCGACGAGGATGCAAACATCGCATGGGCGCGCAAGCTCGAACGTGCCGGCGTGCACGTCGTCTACGGCATTGTCGGATTGAAGACGCACTGCAAGCTCTCGCTCGTCGTGCGCCAGGAGGCGGACGGGCTCACCCGCTACTGCCATGTGGGCACCGGCAACTACAATCCGAAGACCGCGCGCCAGTACACCGATCTCGGCCTGCTCACCTGCGACCCGGTGGTGGGGCAGGATATGACGAAGCTGTTCAACCAGCTGTCCGGTTACGCGCCGAAGTCGAGTTTCCACCGTCTGCTCGTCGCGCCGCGCACCGTGCGCTCCGGTCTGATCCAGCGCATTCGCCGTGAGGAGGAGGCCGCGCGCGCCGGCAAGGAAGCGTGGATCAAGATCAAGGTGAACTCGATCGTGGATGAGAAGACGATCGACGCCCTCTACCGCGCCAGCCAGGCCGGTGTGAAGATCGACATCGTCGAACGCGGCATCTGTTCACTCAAGCCAGGCGTACCCGGGCTTTCCGATAACATTCGCGTGCGCTCGATTCTCGGCCGCTTCCTCGAACACAGCCGCATCTACGCGTTCGCGAATTCCGACGGTCCGCAGATTGGCGAGGGCCCGGTTTCCGGACCGGAGGTGTGGATCGGTTCCGCCGACCTCATGCACCGCAATCTCGATCGTCGAGTCGAGGCGCTCGTGCGCATCACCGCGCCCGAGCAGGTGCAGGAGCTCATCGACTACGTGGACCTGCAGATGGCCGACACGACGTCCAGCTGGCATATGCAGCCCGACGGCACCTACGTGCGCCATTCGAAGGACGCCGAAGGCAAGCCGCTGCTCGATTGCCAGGAGTACCTGATCAAGAAGCACATGCGCAAGAAGGCCACGAACTGACCTGCCGCCAATCTGTGTAAATAGATTCCTCTGCGTAACAAGGGACATTGCGAGCGCGACAATGTCCCTTGTTACGCAGAGGAATCTTTTTTCGCAGCGAATGGCGTAGTCTGAAACCATGAGTGAGAAACGAACTGTGGAGGCTGCGGGCGGCATCGTGTACCGCATTGTGCGCAGCATCGGCTCAATGATGGCTCCGTTGAGCGCGAACGACGTGGAGGTGTGCCTCGTGCACCGCCCGAAATACGATGACTGGAGCTGGCCGAAAGGCAAACTGGAAATCAACGAATCGCACCGGCACGCGGCGGTGCGCGAAATCGGCGAGGAAACCGGCTTCCCCGTCGCGCTCGGCCCGTTCCTGGGCGAAGTGGAGTACCCGCTCTCCTCCGAGGGCAAGAAAACGCGTCACACGGGCCGCGGAGACGGCAAGGACGCGACCAAGCATGTGCTGTACTGGATGGCCACGCAAATCAGCGACGACGACAACTGGCACCGCCGCGAGGCCTTCGGCCCCATTCACGCGGTCGATCTGGGTGAGGTGAGCGAGATTGCGTGGCTCTCGCTCGACAAGGCGCGCAAGAGGCTCACGCATTCCACCGACCGCGATATGCTCGCGCTGTTCGTGGACCGCATCGAGGAGGATGCGCTCAAGGCGACGCCATTGCTGCTCGTGCGCCATGCCAAGGCGGAGCCGCGCAAACAGTGGGACGGCACCGAGCCGCACCGCCCGATCACCCCGGAGGGCGCCGCCGCCGCGTATGCGCTCGACCGCGAACTCGCCTGCTATAATCCGGTCGAGCTCGCCACTTCGCCGTGGACCCGCTGTGAACAGACCATAGAGATGCTCTCCTGGCAAACGAAACGCGAGCGCCGCGCACTGCCGCCGCTCACCGAGGAGGCGTTCGAGCGCGACCCGCAGGCGGCCTGGCATTGCTTCGCCGAGCAGATCAAACGCGTGCTCGAGACCGGCAACACGATGGCGATCTGCATGCACAGGCCGGTGATCGGTGGTATGTTTGAACATCTGCGCCCATTGTGCGCAACCAAATCGCTGGCCAAGAGACTCGTCGCGAAATCGCCGTACATGGCCACGGCGAACGCGTTCGCGCTGTTCCTCGTGCAGACCGAAGACGGCCCGCGCATCATCGACATACAGAAAGTGACGCCTATTGTCTACTAATTCCATGCATTCCGGCTCCGGCTCGATTATCGCGAGCCGCTCCGCATTCACGCACACGGGCTCGCCCCGCCCCGCGCGCCCCGGCCAGCTCGATCAGGCGATTGCCGAGGGACTGGCCAGCGACGTCGATCCCGAGCGCCTGCGCGAAGTCGCCCACACGACCGCCTGGGCCCTGCTGAGCAAGGTGCACAAGACCGACGACCCTGCCATTGTGGAGCGCGTGCTCACGCTGGTGGACCGCGAGGGGGTCGACGTGATCGCCGAACTGTGGAGCAAAGCGGAGCCGGACTCGCTGCCCGGCGTGCTGTGGCGCTTGTATCTGCTGCGGTCGTGGATGCGCAAGCAGCGCGATACAATCGCCCGGCTATGGCGCCTGGGCGAGCCGATTGCCACCTCCGCCTCCGCGATCGCCGGCGTGGACTCCGCCCCCACCGAAGATGACATCGCGCGCACTGCGGACTCGATTCTCACCGGCGCGTTCCGCGGGGATTTCGCGGTCGCGTTGACGCGCGCATCGGTGTTCGTTGGCATCGTCGCACTCGGGTTGCGCGTCGAGGCGCGCGAGCTCACGCAGCAGGCGAATCTGAATCCTGTAGGTTCCGCCGCCGAGCAGAGCAAACGGTGGCGCACGCAGGCCGCGCAACTGCTGCATACCGCGGCGAATCTGAACATCACGAGCAAGGATTTCAAGCACGGCGCGGCCCTGTGGCGTCAAGGCAAGCTCGAGTAACCGGCCGGTTTGCGCGGCGCGCACTTCCCGCGTGACAAACCAGTGCGAATCTGCACGCATTCGTCGCATTGGCAGGCCCGCAACATGACGAACATATGCGCTCATGCACAGGTTTGTCATATCTGCAGATTGCCCGCACGACAAACCCGTGCACTCTCGCGCATATTTGCCATATGAGATCGCAGATTCATCGTTCGGCGCGCTGCAGGCCGACACACCTTGGCGGAGGGTGTAAGCTTGAGTGTTGCGCCGGGCCGTACATAGCCCCGGGCTCCGTTTTTTGCCGCTGCGAGCGGCCTTTGCGCCGACAGGCGCTTTTGCGGTCCGGCGTTTTCTCAACAGCGTGCGCAATCTGAACGCATAATTCGGCACTGAATTTCGTGTTTTGTCACCCGCGAACACAAACAAGGCTTACTCTAGTAACTATGGAATTGCATGTACTCAATCACCCGCTCATCGAGCACAAGCTCACGGTGCTCCGCGACAAGAACACCCCCTCCTCCACGTTCCGCGAACTCGTCTCCGAGCTCGTCTCGCTGGAGGCCTACGAAGCAACCCGCAATCTCGAGGTCGTAGACAAGCCGATCGAAACCCCGGTCGCGCCCATGGTCGGCAAGCAGATCGCCAAGCCGCGCCCGATCATCGTGCCGGTGCTGCGCGCCGGTCTGGGCATGCTCGACGGCATGACGCGCATGATGCCGAGCGCCGAGGTCGGCTTCCTGGGAATGAAGCGCGACGAGGAGCACCCGACCCAGCAGATCACCTATGCGAACCGTCTGCCGGACGATCTCTCCGGCCGCCAGTGCTTCCTCATCGACCCGATGCTCGCGACCGGCGGCACGCTCGTCACCGCGACGCACTACCTGATGGACAAAGGTGCCAAGGATGTCACGGCGATCTGCATCATCGCCGCTCCGGAGGGCATCAAGTTCGTCGAAGAGAACATTCGCGAAGACATCAACTTCCGCGTGGTCGTGTGCGGCGTCGACGAAGGCCTCAATGGCAAGAGCTACATCGTCCCCGGCCTGGGCGACGCCGGCGACCGCCTCTACGGCGTCATCGACTGAACTAGCATATCGACAAACTGTACCCCCGAACAGATCTACTCATGTTCGAGGGTACGGTTTTTTGTTGAGGAGTACAGGTCAGAAAACGCTCAGACTCACTGCTTCGGCACGAACGCCTCGAAAATGAAGCGGTCGAAGTACGGCTGCGCGCCCGCGAGCTCGTCGGAGGTGCGCACGGTCCACGCCACGGCCATCGCGCCCATTCTGCGCACGAAGCGCAACATGGCGCCGTTGCCGTTCCGGAAATCGTAGGCCACAAAATCCGGGCGGGAGATCTCGTTGAACATGAGCTTGCCGGCCATCCACAGCACCGGGTTCTTCGTGAACTCCGTGTCTTCGGCGAGCTGGCCGCGGCATACATCGGGGTGCTCGCGCTTGTACCAGTTCATGGCGGCCGGGTTGAACGACTCCACCACATACAGTCCCTGATAGGCGTCGAGCAGGGCGGCCGCGGTCTGCATGAGCTCCTCGTCGCGGTCGTCCCACGTACGGTAGTTCTCGAATTTGAATTCGACGATGATCGGCACGCGGCCGTCCACCACGCGCAGCACATCCTCGAGCAGCGGCACATGCTGGTAATACCCGGCCGGCGCCTGCGACGGCGTGGTCACAAGCGGCGGATTCTCGGTGGCGCCGGGCAGCAGCGGGGAGACCTCGGCACCGGGAGCCGCCGTGGGGAACAGCGGGATGCGCACAAGCTCGTCGTAGGTGAGGTCGCGAATATTTCGCGGATCTCCCGCCACACGCAGCAGATCGGGGTCATGGCATACGACCGCTTTGTTGTCGAGCGTCAGCTGCACGTCGAGTTCGATGCCATACCCCGCCTCGGCCGCCGCTGCAAACGCGGCCAGTGAGTTCTCAGGTGCCAGCGGGCCGGGCTCGTCGATGGAGCCGTACCCGGCGCGCAATGCCATGCGACGCGCGAGCGCGATGTACTCGCCGCTTTCGCCGGCATGCTGTTGCGAGAGACCGGATCCGGCGTCGTGCAGACCGCGGTGCGCATACAGCACATCCGGCAGCGTGGGCACGAAGTTCTTCCGTTTGTTGTTGAAAGTGCGCGGGGCCACCGCCCACACGCCCAATCCCGCGGCCACTGCGCCGCCAATCAGCGCTTTCTTCAATGCATTGGCCATATTGCCCTCCCTAAACTCGAAAGCACGTCACTATGCACGAGATTACCCGAATCCGCGCACGCGCGCAGCCTACGCGCTCAGCTATGCAGCGCGCGCCACCCTCTGTGCTGCTACTTGCGCGCCTTGTGTTTCGCCGCGTGCCGTTTGATTAGAATGTCGATCACGATCCAGACCGACAGCACGAACGCCGCCACGTACCCGAGGAACCCGACCACCGGTATGCCGAAGATGATCGGCTTCATGCCGGCGAAATACACGATCGAGGAGCCAATGAACAGGCCGACCACAATGAGCGCCATCGTGAGACGGTTCACCATGTCGCTCATCTGGCTGAGCGGCTCCTCGGAGCCCACGAGCTCGAGATTCATCTTGAGTTCGCCGCGCGTGAGCATGTGCAGGGCGGTCTGCGCGTCCACGATGCCCTTAAGCCCGCTGTGCAGCGCCTGCTCGCTCTCTATGCCGAGTCTCTTCACCTCGGATTTCACCATCTCCACCGGCGTTTTCGACGATTCGATGTGCTGGGAGATGATCTCGATCATGTTGACGTTCGGAATGAACTCGTCGAGCAGACCCTCCAACGTCACGAGCGCGCGCCCCACCGTGGTCACCGAGCTGGGGATCTCTATGCCGTGCCGGCGCGCCATCTGCGTGAGCGAGGTGATGAACGCCGCCAGATCGAGGTCGGCGAGGTCCACGGTGCCGAACTCCTCCACAATGCCGTCGAGATCGCCGAGCAGCGACGGGTAGTCCGCCCGCTCCACATCGGTGCCGGCGAAGCGGAGCAGCGCGTCGGCGAGATCCGCTGAGTTCTGCTTGGCCACGGCGAACAGCATCTGTTTGAGCGCCACGCGGGTGCGCGCGTCGAGTCTGCCGGTCATGCCGAGGTCGAGCAGAATAATCTTGCCGCCGCGAATCTCGATGTTGCCGGGGTGGGGGTCGGCGTGGAAGAAGCCGGCGTCGAGAATCTGCGCGGCGTAGTTGTCGACGAGCTTGGTGCCGATCTCGTTGAGCGAGTAGCCGTCGTCGATCAGCTCGCGCGTATGCGAGATCGGTATGCCGTCGATGTATTGCATGACGAGCACGTGCTCGGTGCACAGGTCAGTGAACGGCGTCGGGCAGTCCATGTACGCATAGTGCGAGCAGAACCGTTTGAATTCGGCCAGATTACGCGCCTCGTTGAGGAAGTTCGTCTCCTCGTCGAAGGTCTCCCACAGCTCCTCCACCACGCCGCGGAAGTCGACCACCTGCGAGCTGTGCATGATTTTCGTGGCGCCCTTGGCGAGCGAGCGCATGATCGAGACGTCCTGCGCCATTGTTTCGCGCACGCCCGGCCGCTGCACCTTCACGGCCACGTCCTCGCCGGTTTTCAGTGTCGCACGGTGCACCTGCGCGAGCGATGCGGAACCGAGCGGCGTAGTGTCGATGTGCTCGAAGATCTCGTCGATGGGCCGCTGGTATTCGTTCTCCAGTGTTCCGAGCACAATCGCGTACGGCATCGGGTCGGCGTCCGCGCGCAGTTTGGAAAGCTCGGCGCAGAACGACTCGGGCAGAATCTCCGACCGCATCGACAGAATCTGACCGACCTTCACGAAGGTGGGCCCGAGCGCTTCGAACATGAGGCGCATCTTGACCGGCGTGAGGCCGTGCAGCGCGTCGTATTCGAGCGCGATCTTGCCGATCTGCTTGAGGCGTTTCGCCTTGCTCATGCGCGTCAGGTGGTATTCGCTCGAGAAATTGCGCTTATGCATGCCGAACAGACCGATCGTCTCCTCGACCTGCGGCTGCTGCCTGCGCGCGATGCTCGCCGGGATGTCGTGGGTGTGCGCGTCCGCCGGGCGTTCGGACTGCGCAGATTGCGGCGCTGGCGTTTCCGGCTGTGCCGCGGTTTCGCTCGCCTCACCGCCGGACTGCTCGGCTTCCTCGCGCTGCAGATTGTGTTCGATGGTGGCGCCTTGCTCGTCCACTTCATCGCCAAGATGCAGGATCTTCTCGGATTCGGCGGTCTCCACCGTCGCCCGCAATGCGTCGTCGGTCGGATTGTCGAAAGCCGGGCCGTCGCTGTGTGCCTCCTGGTTCTCCAAACGGTTGCTCAGGTCAATGAGCTCGGAGGTCTCGCGCTTCTCCTCGTGTTCGAGATGGCGTGCCTCGCAGGCGTCCTTGCGCTGCTGCCTGCGCTGCCCGGCCTCCTCGCGTCGCACGTCACGCCTGAGCTCATGCGCCTCGGTTTCTCGCTTGGACTTGTCGCTGTTCTTGTCGCTCATATAAGAATCCTACCCAGTCGGGAGGCCGGCGTCGCCGGCGCATACGGGTGAACATACACGCGTGCGCCGCCTGAATCCAGACGGCGCACGCGTAGGGGAATCACAGAATCACTGCTCGTCGGACTTCTTCTCGGTGGCCTTCTTAATCGTCTGCTCGGCCTGGTCGCTCAGACCTGCGGCCGCATTGCGAACGGTGTTGGAGGCGTCTGCGAGCTTCTCTTTGAGCGAGTCGGACTTCTCGCCGGCCTTGTGGGCGAGTTCGGAGTTGAGCTTCTTGCCCTGCTCCACGGTGAGCTCACCGCGCTTGACGAGGTCGTTCACGAGCTCCTGACCCTTCTCGGCAGTAGCTGCAATGGCGCCCACGCCCGCAAGGAACACCTTGCGCAGGCCTTCGCCGAAGTCCGGCATGGCGGAGTTGGTCTTGTTCTCGGTTTCGTTCTTGGTTTCGTCAGTCATAGTGCCCTCCTGGGTGTGTGTTGAAGCTGGTACGCTCAACTCTACACGCCCGCAAACGCAGACGGTCACGCCGTGGGTTTTTTACCCGAGAGCACAGATTCTCACACTCACCGGGGCCGTGTAGCCGCCGCCTCGCGCGCGTGCGCCGCGTATTCGTCGATCCGCGCGAGCTCGGCACGCTGGGCGTCGGTCTGCTCGGGGTCGAATGCGCCGTAGCGGCGTTCGACCGCCGTGCGGATCATGAAATCAGTGATTTTCGGGTTCTTCGGCAGCAGCGAGCCGTGCATGTAGGTGCCGATTACATTGTGCACGCGCGCGCCTTCGGTGTGGTCCTCGCCGTTGTTGCCCGTGCCGTCGCCGTCCACCGTGCCGAGCGGCTGCACGCCCTCGCGCAGGAAGGTCTGCCCGGAGTGGTTCTCATAGCCAAGCACATCGCCGAACTGTGCGCTGTGCTCGACGAGATTGCCTATCATGCGCACGTCACGACCCACCGTGTAGGCGCGAATGATCGAGATGCCCTCAAGTTTCGTGCCGTCGATCGTTTCGAAATACTCGCCGAACAGCTGGTAGAGCCCGCAGATCATGAGCATCGGCACGCCGTGCTCCGCGAGGTCGCGCAATCTGTCGGCACGGCGGAAGAGGTCTTCGATGATCTTCTTCTGACCGGTGTCCTGGCCGCCGCCACCCAGAATGATGTCGGCATGCTCAGGCCACGGGTCGTTCTGGTTCACGGCATGCACATGCGGCTCGTACCCGTACAGTGCGAGCCTGCGCTCCACGGCGAGCACATTGCCGCTGTCGCCGTATATATTCATGTCTTTCGGGTAGAGCGACACCACGTCGATTGCTTTGCTCATTCCGGCTCCTCCCCTACTCCTGTCTTGTATTTGCCCAATCGGAAAATCTGCTGTGCTGAATCCGCTACCTACTTGCCCACGCCGGCGTCCGCCACGTCGGCCACGGTGGCGAGCTCGGCACGAATGGCGAGCATGGCCGTGTACGTGCAGTAGATGTGTTTTGGCGTGCCCGGATTCGCGTTGACGAACTCGCGCACGGCAGCGTTGAGGTCGGGTTCGACCCTCGCCACCGGCACCTGGTCGTATTCCAAACGCAATGCCATGTCCCACGCGCGCACGCCGGACACCATCGCGACGCCGGTGGGCCGCAGACTCGTGAAATCGACGTCCCACAGCCAGCTCATGTCACGGCCGTCGGCGTACTGGTCGTTGATCGCAATCATCGTGTCGGCGCTTTCAGGCGGGAACGAGGCGAGCGCCAGGCGGAAGCCCATCGGGTTCTTGACGAGCAGCAGCTCCACTGGGGAACCGTTCACGTCGATCACCTCGCCGCGGCCGAATGCCGGCGTCACGTCGGCGAGCGCGGCGAACAGCGCGTCGGTGTCGGCGTCGGCGAATGTGTGAGCGCGCGCGGTGAATGCGCGGGCGCGGGCAGAATCTGCACGCCCCAATTGGGCGGCCGCGTACCCCACCGCGTTCGGCTTGCGCAGGTCAGCCTGCACGGCGCGCACCACGGCGAGCGCAGCGGCCGCATTGAACAGATTGTAGACGCCTTCCAGCTTGACGTCGGACTCGTATTCACGCCCGTCGATCACCATCTGCGCATGGTGGTCGCCCACCTTGGTGAGCATGACGTCGGCGTGCAGCTCGTGCGCGGTGCCGACATCGTGCGCGACGTCGACGATCTGCGCATCCGCAGCTTCGGGAGCCTGCGCCGAGTCTGCGGACTGCACCTGGAACGTGGTGGTCATATCGTCGTCGGCGGGGAAATAATGGCGCAGGCCTTCGGCCAAGCCGAAGTAGCGGGTGCGCACGCCGTCCTTCACCACGTCGCGCAGGCGTGCGATGCGCGGGTCCTCTCGGTTGAGCACCACGGTACCGCGCGTCGCCGCGGCAACATGGCCAAGAAGCCGAGCGGTGTTGTCGATCTCGCCGAAACGGTCGAGCTGGTCGCGCATCACATTGAGCAGCAGCGCATAGCGTGGCTGCACCTGCTCCACGAAGTGCACGGCGTAGGCCTCGTCGAGTTCGAGCACGGCGATGTCGGCGTCCAAGCGGCCGTTCAGCGGCACTTCGGTGAGGATCGACGAGACGACGCCACGCGTGAAGTTGGAGCCGGTCGGGTTCGTGAACACCTTGAGACCCAGCGATTCAAGCATCGTGGCGACCATGCGGGTGGTGGTGGTCTTGCCGTTCGTACCGGAGACGAGCACCACGCCGAGCGGCAATGTGCTCAGCGTGCGGCTCAGGAACGTGGGGTCGAACCGTTCCACCACCTTGCCGGGGAACGCGCTGCCGCCGTGATGGAGCAGGCGCGAGGCCCAGCGCACGGATTTGCCCACGAACGGGGTCGCAAAGCCATACCAGGGTGCGTGCGTGCGCACCGGGTTCGCATTGGAGGTGCCGGAATCTGCCATATGCCTGCCTCTTGTCAATCGTGTCGTCAATCGTGTTCGCTGTTGTTATGCCAATTCATACTCGCATGCCGCGCCCACCCGTGAGATGCCTCCGCGTCACACCTCGCGGTTCATGTCGCTGAAGCGTGAGTACTGGCCTTGGAACACCAGGCCGAAGGTGCGCGTCGGGCCGTTGCGGTGCTTGGCCATGATGATGTCAGCCTCGCCCGGGCGGTCCTCTTCGTCGTAGAAGTCCGGGCGGTGCACGAGGAACACCACGTCGGCGTCCTGCTCGATGGAGCCGGATTCGCGCAGGTCGGAAAGCTGCGGTTTCTTGTCGTTGCGCATTTCCGGGCCACGGTTGAGCTGGCTCAACGCCACCACCGGCACCTCGAGCTCCTTGGCAAGCAGCTTGAGTGCTCGCGAGAACTCGGAGACCTCCTGCTGGCGGCTTTCCACGGCCTTGCCCGAGGTCATGAGCTGCAGGTAGTCGATCACGACGAGCTTGAGGTCGTTCGTCTGCTTGAGCCGGCGGCATTTCGCGCGGATCTCCATGAGGCTCATGTTCGGCGAATCGTCTATGAACAGCGGGGCGTCCTGAAGCCTCGCATAGAAGTTGTTGAGCGTGTTCCAGCGGTTCGGGTCAATGTCGTCGGCATTGCGCAAGGCGGCCAGCGGCACGCCCGTCTCCGCCGAGATGATGCGCTGCGCAAGTTCGACCTTGCTCATTTCCAAGCTGAACAGAATGGTCGTGTCGTGGTGGTGAATGGCGGCGGAGCGCGCGAAATCCACACCGAGCGTGGACTTGCCCATGGCCGGGCGGCCGGCGACCACCACCATCTGGCCCGGCTGCAGGCCCTTGGTCACCTCGTCGATCTCCTGGAAGCCGGTGGGCACGCCCGCCTGGAGCTCACCTTTCTGAATGCTGTCGATCTGGTCGAGCGCATCGTGCACGGCGGCCTGCACGGGGGCGTAGTCCTGGCGCACGCGGCCGGTGCTCATCTCGTACACCTCGGCCTGCGCCATGTTGATCACATCCTGCGCCTGCGAGCCTTCGGCGTCATAGCCGAGCTGCGCGATCTTTGTACCCGAGGCGATCACGCGGCGCAACAGCGCGCGCTGGTGCACAATCTCCGCATAATACGAGGCGTTCGCAGCCGTGGGCACGGAGGCGATGAGCGAATGCAGGTAGTCGATGCCACCGACCTTGTCGAGGTCTCCGGAGTCGCTCAGCCTGTTGGCCACGGTGACGGCGTCCGCGGGCTCGGATGCGGAGAACTTGCCAATGATCGCCTCGTAGATCGTCTGGTGCTTCGGCTCATAGAAGTCATCCACCGAAACGATCTGCGAAACCTCGCCAATGGCGTCCTTGCTCATGAGCATACCGCCAAGCGTCGCCATCTCGGCGTTGTCGTCGTGCGGGGGGACGCGGTCGAAGAGACCAGCGGCATTGGCGCTGGTGTCGGTGCGAGTGTTGTTGTGGAATCCGTCAGCCATAGCTCTCGATTATAAGGGGGCATGCAATGTACTGAGTACGCGCGGTGTCGCATGCCATTCAGCTGATGGACACCCGCACCTGCTTGCCCATGGCTCGGGCCAAGCGCGACAGTGTCTTCATGGAGGGATTGAGTTTACCCCGCTCTATCCTGTTGATGGTCACTCTGCTCACGCCGCTGCGCTCGGCCAGTTGCTCCTGGGTGAGCCTCGCCTCCTCCCGGGCCCGCGATACGGCGACCGCCGCATTCAAACGCTCTATTTCGGCCTCGAACACCGTCGCGAATTCGGGATCGTCCATCTGTTCATCAAGCATGCTGTTGAAGCTGCGCATAAACTCCTCACTCTCCTTTCTGTGCGAGTAATCTGTAGATTCTCATGGCACGATCTATCTCGCCATGAGGCGTCCTCATATACTTCGAACACTATCCTTTCCATCAATAGAATGTAGCATATATGCTACATTCATGCAATCCGGGTCCTTACTACCAATGATTGCAGATGCAGGCGCATGCGCAGAAATCGATGAATGACAAGGTGAAGAGTGGGCGCGGGCGCCATAGATAAAATCACCTGTGGATAACTGTGGGAGAATCCTCGAGTTATCCACATGATGGGGATAACCCTGTGGATAACCTGTGCAGTTATCCACACGACCATGTTCCCGTTGTGGATAATCACAGTGGCGAAACGCTCACATGGAGGCACGCGCCAGCGCGGCCATCTGCGTCACCAGACGCGCGCGCCATTTGCTCCACCCCACCGTGTTCGAGATCGTCTCGCCGGCGGTGGCGCCCAGCGACGACATGTCAGCCTTCGTCAGCGCGAACAGCATGTCGAGCAGCTGGGGGTCGCCGTCCACCAGCGACGCCAGTTCGGCGCCCACCTCCGGGTCGTTCGGGTTGCGCGAGCTGGCGAAATCCGAGAGTGTCAGGTGTTCGCGCACGAGCAGGCGCACCCAATCCACCATCTGATCGTCGAATCCCATGCGCCGCACAATCACCGCAGCGTGGCGCGCGCCCTCCGCCGCATGATCGGCTACGCCCGGCCGCTTGCCTATGTCGTGCAGAATCCCCGCGAGCAGCAACGCCGTGTAGTGGACGTCATCGAAGGCGCCGCCGTTGACTGGCCGCTCACGCCCCAGTTGCGCGGTCACTGCGAGCATATGCCGGTCGATCGTGTAGCGATGCGCCGCGGAGACGCTCGGCCGGTTGCGAATCGCGTCCCATTCGGGCATCAGTCTGCCCGGAATGCCCACGAAATCGAGCTCCTCCCACACCTGCGGCAACCGCTCGCCACTCGCCAGCAATTCCACGAACAGCCGGCGCATCTCGTCACTCCACGCCTTGTCGTGAATCGGCGCACGTTTGAGATTCACCAACGTGGACGTATTGATCGGCAGACCCTCACGCCCGGCGGCCGCGGCCACGCGCAGCGGCAGCGCGGGGTCGGCGAGCGGGTCCGCCTGTGGGGCGAGCACGATCTCCTGCTCGTGTTTGGCAACGCCCGGCGCGAGCATCTCGAATTTCGGCGCCTCGCGCTTGCCGCCGGCGCGCGGTGAGAGAATCTGGAAGAACGAGAACCGCGGCTTGTCGTGCACGAGCGTGCGTTGCGCGCGTGAGGCGGTCGAATCGAGCGCGAACGCGATTGTGCGGCTCAGACTCGCGAGCAGCGTCTGCAGGTCGTCAATCGACTTCGCCTCACGCTCCCCCTCCGGCAGCGTGGGATCGGTGAGACCGAGCATCGCGGCGACCTCGGCCTGGTATTGCGTGAGCAATCTGTCCGCGTCTTTGCGCGTGATCAAATGGATTGCATCGCGCACGTCGAGCAGACGTTCCACCGCGTCGTCATAGCGGCCGTGCGGGCGGTCGGCGAGCCAGGAGGCGGCGAGCGCGGAGAGGAGCACCGTGTCGCGCAGACCGCCGCGCGACTCCTTGATGTCGGGCTGGTTCACATACGACATTCTGTCGAAGCGCTCGTTGCGCACGTTTGCAGATTCCAGCAGTTCGGGCAGCCGTTTGCGCGCCGCCTTGCGCCACCGTTCGAGGATCGCCGTGGCCGTGGTCTCGATCAGGTGCCGGTCGCCGGCGATCGGGTTCACGTTGAGCCAGCCCATCGCAGCGGGCAGATCGTGGTCGGTCACCGATTCGCATCGGCTCACCGTGCGCACCGAATGGTCGAGGTCGAGCCCGCTGTCCCAGATCGGATACCACAGCTTGTTTGCGAATTCGTTGAGCTGCGTGGTGGAGAGCGCCACATGGTCGGCGGTGATCAGTACGAGGTCGAGGTCGGAGGCGGGGCCGATCTGCCCGCGTGCGAGCGAGCCCACCGCGGCCAGGCCGATGCCGGAGTCGGGAATCTGGAACGGCACGGAGTGCACGGCCTCGTTCCACAATGCCTCAAGCTCGCGCATCGCCAGATTCGTGCGGGCCATGCGCTTGGCGCTGCCATTGCGGTAGACGCCGTCGGCATCCGGCTCGCTCAGCTCGAGGAACTGCTGTTTCAATGTGCTCATCGCCATGTTCTCATCTCTTCTCATTTCGTTGCGCTTGTTGTGCCCTTTGCATGCACACCCTTTTTGCGTAAAAAGTAAAGATACCTTGCGTAAAAAGAGACAGATAGCGCCAAAAATGTCCCAAATTACGCAAAGTAATGACTTGCGTAAAAGGGACAGACTGCAGTCTGAAACTGTCCCCAATTACGCAGGGGAGGAGGGGATGGCGCATAACTTACGCAGGGAGGCCACGCGCGAATATGACAATCCCCGCCGTACACGGGCCGTGCGTGGCGGGGATGTCACTTAGGGTTATCTGGAGAAATCCGTAAAGGCGTCAGATCGCGGCGGAACCGGTCTCGCCGGTGCGCACGCGCACCACCATGTCGAGCGGGGCGACCCAGACCTTGCCGTCGCCGATCGTGCCGGAGCCGGCGGACTTGACGATCACATCGACCAACGTCTCGGCATCGGCATCATCGGAGAGCACTTCCACGCGCACCTTCGGAATGAGGTCCACGGTGTACTCGGCGCCGCGGTAGATCTCGGTGTGACCACGCTGGCGGCCGTAGCCGTTCGCCTCGGAGACGGTGAGACCGTGCACGCCGGCGGAGGCGAGCGCCTCCTTCACATCGTCGAGCTTATGTGGCTGAATGATTGCGGTAATGAGCTTCATCTCACTTCATCTCCCTAATAACAGAGCTGGCGGTACCAGCGAAATCGTAGGCACGTTCGCCCTGATCGGCCAAGTCGATGCCGGCCACTTCCTGGGCCTGCGTGACGCGCCAGCCAATGGTCTTCTCAAGTGCGAAGGCGATGATCGTGGTGATCACCGCGGAGAACGCGATGGCGATGATGGCGATGATCAGCTGCACACCGAGCTGGTTCCACTTGCCGCTGTAGAAGAGGCCAGTGCCTTCCATGAAGAAGCCGAGGAGCACGGTGCCGACGAGACCGCCGACGCCATGGACGCCAACCACGTCGAGCGAATCGTCGTAGCCAAGCTTGAACTTGAGCGAGCAGGCCAGGCAGGTGACCACACCGGCGATGGCGCCGAGCACGATGGCCCAGATCGGCGAGACCACGTCAGCGGCCGGCGTGATGGCGACGAGACCGGCGACGATGCCCGAAGCGGCACCCATTGCGGTGTAGTGGCCGGTGCGAATCTTCTCGGTGAAGCCCCAGGTGAGCATTGCAGCGGCAGCGGCGAGCGAGGTGGAGACCCAGGCATAGCCGGCGACACCGTTGGCGGCGAATGCGGAGCCGGCGTTGAAGCCGAACCAGCCGAACCACAGCAGGAAGGCGCCGAGCATGACGAACGGCACGTTGTGCGGGCGCATCGGTTCGACACCGAAGCCCTTGCGCTTGCCAATGATGAGCACGATGATGAGGGCTGCGACTGCGGCGTTGATATGAACAACGGTACCGCCTGCAAAATCGTGGGCGGCTGCGCCAAGAGCCTGGGAGATCGCGCCATCCGCCGAAAGCAGACCGCCGTTCCACACCATGTGGGCCATTGGGGCGTAGTCGAAGGTGATCCACAGCGCGACGAAGATCATCCACGTGCTGTACTTGACGCGTTCGGCGATGGCACCGCAGATGAGCGCGACGGTGATCATGGCGAATGCGGCCTGGAATGCGACGTCGACGCTGGCCGGGTAGTTGTTGCTGTTGAGGCTGGCGGAGGTGAACACGCCATCCTGTGCAACCATGGTGTCACGAAGCAGGAAGCCGGTGGCCGGGTCGCCGAACACACCGCCGATCGAATTGCCGGCGTAGGCGATGGACCAGCCCCACAGGCCCCAGATGATCATCGTGACGGAAAGCGCTGCGGCCTCCATGATGAGCATGTTGAGCACGGCCTTGGCACGGACCATGCCACCATAGAACAGCGCCACGCCAGGCGTCATAAGAAACACCAGGCAGGCGCTCGTCAATATCCACGCGGCGTTGCCGGAATCAAGCTGACTCATGCGAACACCCCTCTCTTTTCTATACTTTCCATCCGCCTCTACAACGGATAACTCTCTTTCGCGGCTCCGCTCGGCGAGGGGCCTACGGAACCCACATGTGCTATGGAACCCCCGCCGAGTTTTGAGAACGTTACGACGCGTTACGAGAGTGTAACCATATGAGCCCATTCCGCATTTGTGGTTGCATTGCATAACGGAAACCGCCGCCGGCATTGCCAGAATGCCAGCGGCGGTTGAGCGAAAGGCGCGCGAACTCAGATCACTCGCCCAGAATGCCGTCCACGAACGACTCCGGGTCGAAGGGCGCCAGATCGTCGGGCCCCTCGCCCACGCCGACGAGCTTGACCGGCACGCCGAGCTCCTTCTGCACCGAGATGACAATGCCGCCCTTCGCCGAACCGTCGAGCTTCGTGAGTACGACGCCAGTGATGCCGATCGCCTCGGCGAACACCTTCGCCTGCGCCATGCCGTTCTGCCCGGTGGTCGCGTCGAGCACGAGCAGCACCTCGTCCACCGGCAGGTTCTTCTCGGCCACGCGGCGGATCTTGCCCAGCTCGTCCATCAGATTGGCCTTGTTCTGCAGGCGTCCCGCGGTGTCGATGATGAGCACGTCGGTGCCGAGTTCCTTCGCCTTCGCACTCGCTTCGAACGCCACCGACGCCGGGTCCGCGCCCTCGCGGTCGGAGCGCACGACCGGCACGTCCACCTTCGCGCCCCACGTCTCGAGCTGATCGGCGGCGGCGGCGCGGAACGTGTCGGCAGCACCGAGCAGCACGGTCTTGTCTTCGGAGACGAACAGACGCGCGAGCTTGCCCGCCGTGGTCGTCTTGCCGGTGCCGTTGACGCCCACCATGATGATGACGCTCGGCTTCTTCGCATCCGGCTTCTCGGCCTCCAGCGTGCGATCCATGTCTGGCCCCACCAGCGCGAGCAGCTCGGAGCGCAGCGCGTCGCGCAGCTGTCGCGGATCACTCTCACCGGTCACGCGCGCGTCGGTGCGTAGCTTGTCCACGAGCTCCTCGCTCGCCTCGGCGCCCACGTCGGCAAGCAGCAACGTGTCTTCGACGTCCTCCCAGTCCGCCTCCGACAGCTGGTCTTTCGCGAGAATGTTGAACAGGGCCTTGCCGAACGGGTTGCTCGACTTGCTCAGCCGTTCGCGCAGCCGCTGCAGTCGGCTCTTCTTGCCGGCCGGCTTCTCGATCTGCTCGGCCGGCGGCGTCGGCACCTCGTCGACCACGGCGAGGTCTTCGACCACAGATTCCGCCTGTGCAGACTCCTCGCCCGGCACCTCCTCCGCCGCGGCGAGCTTCGGCGGTGTCTGGGACAGCCGCTCACGCTCCTGCGCCTCGAGTTCGGCGCGTGAAATCGCCGGCTCCTCGGCCTCGATCTTCTCCTCGTTGGTCGGCTCCGCTGGTTTGCCGCCGGAAGATTGCCGCGCCCCGCTTTCCGCGGGCTCCTTCGCCTGTTCGTGTGCCTCGCGCTCCTCCTGCTCGGCCTGCGCGCGTTCTGCGGCCAGGCGCGCGTCGGCGGCCGCCTTCGCGTGCTCGGTCGACTTGTTGATCGCGTTGCGGCGCGAGCGGCCGATGAGCCAGCTGCCGATAATCAGCGCGACGGCGATGACCGCGATGATCACAATGGCGTAAATCGTGTTTGTATCCATAACCCCAGCGTAAAAAGCGCAACGGACAGTGCCGCGAATCCGCGCGAATCTGAAATCTGTTGGAAAACCAAGCGTGTCGCAGTATATATATATGCAGATTTCCAGCGCGCGTGAAAAGATGGGCACATGGCCAATGCTTCGAGAATGTCTTCATACCAACGTCGTGAACAGCTACTGCGCATAGGGCGTTCGCTGTTCGCCGCCAAGGGGTTCGAAGCGGTGAGCGTGGAGGAGATCGCGGCAACCGCAAAAGTGAGCAAGCCAATCGTCTACGAGCATTTCGGCGGCAAGGAGGGCCTGTACGCGGTGGTGGTCGACCGCGAGATGCGCGCACTCAACGACACATTGGTGGCCGCGCTATCGGCACAGGACGTGCATCCGCGGCAGATCGTGGAGCGCACGGCGCTCGCATTGCTCACCTATATAGAGGAGAACGCCGAGGGATTCCAGGTGCTTGTGCGCGATTCGCCAAGCACCGACCCATCGAGCTCGTTCTCGTCGCTGCTGGGCGATGTGTCGATGCGCGTCGGCGAGATCTTGAGCGAATGGTTCAAGAAGCAGAAGCTCCCCACGAAAGGCGTGCCGTATTACGCACAGATGCTCGTGGGCATGACGGTGTTCACCGGGCAGTATTGGGCCGACCAGCGCAAAGTGAGCAAGGAGCAGCTCGCCGCGCTCATTGTGAACCTCGCATGGAACGGCCTGTCACGCATGAAGGCGAAGCCGGAACTGCGCTTCGAGGGCGAGAAGGCGAAGAAGGCGGCGCAGCGAGCCGCGGAGAATGACGGTACGGAGGAAACGCGCACCGAATCCCCCTCTGCGCCAGCCCCTTCTGCGTAAAAAGAGACAGAAAGCAGCCCAGCGATGTCCCCAATTACGCAAACCGGCCCTTTCTGCGTAAAAAGAGACGGAAAATACCGTGCAAATGTCCCAAATTACGCAGAGGGCTGCACTAAGAGAACTGCACTCATGCAGAGGAATTGCGTAGCGGCCGCGCCTATTACGCAACGGCCTGCGGCCTGCACTCAGCTCATCCAGTGGTCACTCATCTTGAACGCGTTGTGCATGAGATTGCTCGTCGTGTAGAGCACCTGATTGAGCAACGTCTGCGTGCGCATCTGCAACCAATCTGCCATCGCCTTGTTCGCCGTCTCAAGCTCCAGACGCACCGCCTTGAGCCCCTCGTGCGCGGAGTCGCTCGCCAGCGCGTCGGCATCGGCGCGAATCGAGGCGTCGGTGTCCGCGACAAGCCGGTGGCCATGCGCCTGCACATCTTCGATGTACTGTTCGATCTCGCCGTCCGTGTCATAGTAATGCGCGTCGGCCATCACCGCGAGTATGCGGTTCGTCCAGTACAGCGAGTTCGTTGACGCATTCTCGCCGTCGGTGTCGCGCAGGTAGGCCGGCGTATCGGTCACATTCGCGTAGAAGGGCGCGGGCGTGGTGAACGCGCCGGAACCGTATGAGACCCACATGATCGAACGATAGGCGGCGGGCGCGTACGGGCGAATCTGCATGCAGACCATCTGCCCGGTGCGGTTCACGCCAATCGGACGGTAGCGGTGCCGGGATTCCGCCGTGCCGGTCGTGCCGTACGGGTCGAACGGCGTGCCCTGGAAATGCGAGCCCATCAGGAACGCGACGTCCTCTATGGTCACTTTGCTCTCCGGTTCGCGCGCCCACGGCATGTCCTGCGAATCCGGGCGGTATTGCGCGGCCGGCGAATCCCAGTCGTCGCTCGGGTTGAGATGCCGCTGCATGTACCAGGCACGCGGGGTGTTGTAGATCGCGTCCTTCGGCGTCGCCGTGCCGAACACCGTGCGCGGATTGATATGCTGCGCGGTGTGGTTTGCGAACTCGGGGTCGGGCATGGCGCGGTCGAGATGGTTCGCCTCGATGAAATCGGCCAGATCGGCGCTGCACATATTGTTGCGGCATTCGCTCATCGCGTCGTCGATGTCGAGCAAATCTATGCCGAGCTGGTTCGGAATGGCGGCGTAGCAGTCGTCCGGCACGCGGCGCGCAATCCAGTGATGGCCGCCGATCGTCTCCACATACCAGATCTCATCCACATCGCTGGCGATGATCCCGTTCGACTCATAGGTGCCGTAGGTCGCGAGCAGCTCGCCGATGCGCGCGACCGCCTCACGCGCCGTCCTCACATACGGCAGCACGAGCGTGATGATGTCCTCCTCGCCGAAACCGCCGGGCACCTCTTCGCGATAGTCCGCGTCACCGGGTTCGCCATGCGCCGGCACGAGCTTGACGAGCGGATCGGCGGCGAGCACGCGCGAATTCACGGCGATCGTCTCGGTTGCGCTCATCGCCACATTGTGTTCGTTGACGCCCGCTTCGGCGAGCACGCCGCGATTTGGGCGCACGTTCGGCACAATGCTGTACAGGCACGGGTCGCCGGGCAGATCGATCTCCATGTGGCTGATCACACTGCGGTAGTGCCGCGGCTGGTCTTCGGGCCGCACCGCCACGAATTTCTTCGGATCATAGGTGCCGCTGCCCGAGTCATCGTTGCGTGCGATGATCGTGGAGCCGTCGTAACTCGCTGATTTTCCCACCAATAGCGTTGTGCAAGACATAATTACAGACTACTCAGCGCGCCACCCGCTCGCCACGCCGACCGCGCACACCCGCATTTTGCGTTTTCCCGCACCCGTTGTAATATGTGCGGTGTTGCCCCTCTAGCTCAACGGTTAGAGCAGCGTCCTTTTAAGTCGTGGGTTCAGGGTTCGAATCCCTGGGGGGGCACTTTCAATTTCTTCACACGGTTTCCAGTGATCCCCAAGTAATTCGGCAGTCTGTGCCAATCTGTTCCAGAGTTCGTCTCAAACTTCGGCTGCTGTACTGATTCCATACGCAATTCGGTTTGCGAATTTTCTACAGATATCGACACAGATTGGGGAATGAATATGGCACAGCACGACAACACGAACACCGAGATCATCCGGCCGCAGGGCGGTTCGCAAACCCAAGCGGCGGCCGACACTGCGCAGATCGCGCATACCCAAGCGGATGCGCCGACCCAACCACAGGGCTACGCCTTCGACTTCGCGCAGCAGCAGGGCGAGCAGATTCCGCCAAGCCAGGGCTATGCGCCGCAGAACGGCGAGCAGCCCTTCACCACGGCGGCCAACACCGCGCAGCCGAACATGGGCGGCAACGGCGTCCCGAACAATCCGCAGGGCGGTCAGATGCCCATGAATGGCGGCGCACCGGGCAACCGCGGCACGGCGACGTTGCGCGGCAAACCGGGCGGCAAGACCATCGGCATCATCGCGGCGATCAGCCTCGGGTGCGGCCTCGTCGCCGGCATTGCGGGCACGGCGGTCACGAACGCGATCTACCGGTCGAACGAACCGTCGCATTCGAACATGATGATGCGCGGCATAGGCGACCGCGGCTTCGGTGAAGGCGACGGGGACGGCGAGTCTATGCCGGACTTCGGCTCGGGCAACGGCTCGCGGAACCGCCGTTCCTACCGTGCGGACGGCCAGATGCCGGGCATGCAGGATTCAGACGGCGCCAACGGCGAGTCGAACGGCGATGCGCGCAACCGCAGCCAGTCCAACGATTCCGACTCGAACGCCGACTCCGGCAGCTCGGATTCCAGCAAGAACTGAGTCGGAGGCGCCATCTGCGTGCCGCCATCTCAGCCTCACCCTCTCACCTCACCCTCTGCGTAAGGAGGGACAGAAAACACAGTGCAAATGTCCCAAATTACGCAGAGGCGAATCGCAGGGGGCAGATGCAGAGGAGAATCGCAGAGGGGCAGATTAGGCAAGAGAACGATAGAGAACAATCACCAGATCTCGTCGATGTTGTTCACGAGTTTCACCACCGAGGCGCGAATCTCGGGCAACGAGACCGCCTGCGGCGTGCGCAGCCAGAACGTGACGCCCGCGATGAACGCCGTCGCGGCCATGTCGAACACGAGCGCCCGGTTCACCGTCGCAGGCCCCTGCCGCACCGGCAATTCGTTCCGGTTTGTCGCATCGGCATCCGTTCCAGCCGGCAATCCCTCCTGAGATGTTGCCGAACCGCCATTCGACGTACCTGGCGCGGCACCGTCACCCCATTCCGCAACCGCATCAACTGCCGCGGCACCGCCGCGCTCGGTTTCGAACAGCCGGTGCCACACATGGTATTCGAGCGATTGCTTCCACAACGCCACGAACCGCGAACTCGGCTGGCGCACCAACACCAACCGGAACTCGTTCTCATGCGCGTGCAGCACCTTCACGAACGCGTTGAACGAACGCATCGTCTCATCGGTGCCGTCTGCACGCACGCGCATCGGCACTGCGCACTCGAAGAGCTGGCGCAGCAGCCGGTTCTCCACCGATTCATACACCTGCCCCATATGCCGGTAGTTCGCGTAGAACGTGCTGCGCGCCACGAACGCCTTCTTGCACAGCGCAGAAACGCTCAGATCACTGGCCGGGCGGCCGGTCTGCGTCATCCATTCCACCAGCGCGCGTTCTATCGACTGGCGCGTCGGCGTGAGCGGCAGCACCTCGATGTGCGCCGCAGCCGCATACGGATTCACGTCGTTCATAGGCACCAGCATAGGGAATCTCCCATGGGGACTCACGAAAAAAGCAGACATTTCTCGCGAATTTGTAGCGCGCCCTCCGCCATCGCACCTCATTCATCGATTTCAATGGATACAGATCAATGCATACGATCGAGCGCAATCGAGGTGATGGCGGTGCAGCAGACCACGCAGCCGACACGACCCACACGCCGCGAGAAGGTGGGCGTCATCGACGTGGGCGGCGGCCTGCGCAGCGCCTACAGCACCGGCGTGCTCGACTACTGCCTCGACAACGGCATCCATTTCGACTACGGCCTGGGCGTCTCCGCCGGCGCCGCGAACATCACCTCGTACCTCGCGGGCCAGCGCGGCCGCCCGCTGCGGTTCTACACCAAGTACTGCCCACGCCCCGAGTACATGAGTCTGGGCAATTTCCTGCGCGACGGGTCGTATTTGGGTCTTGATTACATTTACGGCACATTGATGAACGAAGACGGCGAGGACCCGCTCGACTACGATGCGCTCGTGGCCGGCGGCGTGCCGTACCGCATCACCGTCACCGATGCGCTCAGCGGCATGCCGAAGTACCTCGGCCCCGAGTCCATGAGCCGCAATCACTACGACGCGCTCAAGGCCACCGCCTGCCTGCCGGTGCTCGACAAACCCTACCCACTGGATGGGCGCCCGTATTTCGACGGCACGATCAGCGACCCGATTCCGTTCCGCCAGGCGTTTGCCGATGGCTGCACGAAACTCGTCGTCATTCTGACGCGGCCGCGCGATTTCTACCGCAATCCCGACAAAGACATCGCCAGCTCGATGATGCTCGCCGTCCGCTACCCCGAGGCGGCACGCGCACTGGCGAACCGCGCGCATACTTACAATGTCGAGCTCAATATGTGCAAGAGACTCGAGGCGCAGGGCAAGGTGCGCATCATCGCGCCGAAGAGCATCGACGGCGTGAGCACGCTCACCAAGGATCCCGACAAGATTCAGAACCTCTACAACCGCGCCTATAACGACGCGACCGCGCTGCGAAACTTCCTGTAATCCCGCGCACATCGCATCTGCGGCGCGCACTCCGCTTGCCATGCCGTATGGGTGATTCCCACCATCTGCTGTCTCATATTTGTGTCCACTATGCAGATTCGATTATTGAGAATCGTTCTCATTTGCTACGCTCGTTATTGAGAACGATTCCCAATAGATGGCATAGAAGACAATGGAGAGGGAACAGAGACGAGCATGACAGAACAATCTACAAACCAACGCTCCGCAACGCATGACGAACCACGACGCCGGCCGATCACCCGTACCGCGATCGCATTCCTCGCCGGCCTTGCGGTGTGCGGACTCGCCGCCAGCACTCTGTCGGGTTGCGGAAACAACGCCGGAGAAAACAGGACCTCGGCCGCAGCCGCACGGCAGACCACCGACAGCTGCGACACCACGATCAACGTCGTGGCGTCGGTGAACCAGTGGGGTTCGCTCGCCCAGCAGCTCGGCGGCTCCTGCGTCAACGTGACCTCGATCATCAATTCCACGGCCGCAGACCCCCATGACCACGAAGCGACACCGGCGGATCTCACGAAGCTCGCACGCGCCGACGTCGTGGTGCTCAACGGCGCCGGCTACGACGGATGGGCCCAGAAGGCGCAGCTCGACGAAGGTCGCCAGCGCATCGTGAAGGCATCGTCGCTCATGGGCATCGCCGACAGTCAGGATGACCACGACCACGAAGAGGGCGAGGGGCACCATCACCATCACGGCACGGTGAACCCGCATCTGTGGTTCAGCCCGGCGGCCGTGCTCAAGATGTCGGAGGCGATCACCTCCGCCTACGTCACGAAGTCCGGTGAAGCGAGCGAGACGGCCGCCACCGCGCGACGCCACTCGAATACCTGGAACGCCGAATACGCCGAATACACGGCGCTCGTCAACCGCGCACGGGCAAAGAACCTGCAGCGCCGCTATGTGGCCACCGAATCGATCATCGGCCACCTGCTCGACTACATCGGCGCCACCGACAAAACCCCGGACTCCTACACGAACGCGATGAACAACGACGCCGAGCCCTCGGCCTCCGACCTCAAGAACGCGCTTGACACGGTGGGGAGTTCGAATGTGGACATGCTCATCGTCAATCCGCAGGAAATGGGTGGATTCGCCAAGAAGCTCGACGCGGCCGCACGCGAAAGCGGCAAGACGATCATCAGCGTCACCGAGCAGCTGCCCGAGAACCACAAGACGCTGCTGGGCTGGCTCACGACGATCACCAACCAAGCGCTGGCCGACGATCCCCAGCACGGCTGGTTCCTCACACAGCAGGTGAAGGACCGCACCATAGCCGACTACGCCGGCCAATGGCGTTCCGTCTACCCGCTGCTCAAGAACGGCAAGCTGCGTGGCGTGATGGAGCACAAGGCAGCCACCGGCGACAAGACCGCAGACGAATACACCGCCTATTACGACGCCGGTTACAAAACCGACACCGAGACCATCACCATAGAGGGCGACCGCATGGCATTCACGACCAACGGGCGCAAGGTGACGGCCACCTACCGCTACGACGGCCATCGCATCCTCGACTATGCGAAGGGCAACCGCGGTGTGCGCTACCTGTTCACCGCCACCGGTGACGTGCCGCAGGGCGCGCCGAAGGCCGTGCAGTTCTCCGACCACGGCATCGCACCTGGCAAGGCCGCGCACTTCCACATCTTCACCGGCGACTCCCACGACGAGGTGATCAAGCAGATGGAGCACTGGCCCACCTACTACCCGGCGTCGATGAGCGACGACGAGATCGTCAAGGAGATGCTCGCCCACTGACGTTCCTGCGGGGCCCCGACCGCATTCGCCCGGGGCCCCGCATGTGCATTCAGAACCGCACGATGCGGTCGCACACCTCGGCGGCCAGCTCGTCGTCGTGCGTCACGACGAGCACGCACACGCCACGGTCAGCCAGGTCGCGCATGAGCGCCCCGACCTGCAGCATATGGTGGCGGTCGAGCCCGCTTGTCGGCTCGTCGAGCACCACGACCCGTTTCTCGCCCATGAGCGCCACACCGATCGCCAACCGCTGCTTCTGGCCGCCCGACAACGTCATCGGGTGCCGTTCGGCGAAGTCGAGCAGACCGAGCTGTCGCAGAATCCCATCGGCGCGCTCGCGCACCCGTTGCGCATCTTCGGCCGTACGCACATGCTGCATCGCCTCGAGCAGCATCTCCTCGCGCACGCTCGATGCGAACAGCTGGTAGTTCACATCCTGCATCACCATCGCGCACAACGCGGAGAGCCTGCCCGGTTTCGCCGCGCGCCCATCGACGAGAATCTCGCCCGCCACCGGTTCGACCAGCCCGCACACCGTTTTCACAAATGTGCTCTTCCCCGCGCCGTTGCGCCCTATGAGCCCCACGATCTGCCCGGCGAACAGATTCACATCGCCCACCTCGCGCACGAATCCGCGCTTGGTTCGGCCGAACAGGCGCCGCCGCTCATACCCGACCTTCAGACCACGCGTTGCGATCACCGGCTTCTCGCCGGACGGTTCCGCTCGTTGCGCGATCCGCTCGACCTGTCCCCGCGGCCCGCTCAGTTCGAGCGCACGCAGACCCCATGCACGCCGCTGGGACTCGGGCAGCGCATGGAATTGTTCCGCGGTGTATTCGCCGACCACGCGACCGGCGTCGAACACAACATACCGGTCGGCCAGATCGGCGACCCATGCGAGCCGATGCTCGGCGATCACGATGGCGATGCCGTCGCGTTTGAGCCGCTTGACCATGTTGCGCAACCGTTCCATGGCCTCCGCGTCCAGATTGCTCGTCGGCTCGTCGAGCACGAGCACCCCCGGGTCGAGCATCGTGGCCGCCACGACCGCCAGCTGCTGTTGCTGACCGCCGGAACAGTCGACAATGTTGCGGTCGTGCAGATGTTCGACGTCGAACGCACGCAGCCGTTCGCGAATGCGACGGCGGATCTCGCTGGGCTCCATGCCTGCGTTCTCGCAGGGGAACGCGAGTTCGTCAGTCGAGTTCGCATGGAAATACTGTGTTTTCGGATTCTGGAACACCGACCCCACTTCGGTCGCATAGTCCTCCACCGCCGCCACGCCGGCGTGGAGTCCACCCACGCGGGCCTCACCGTGCAGACTCCCCCGGAAATACTCGGGCGCGAGCCCGTTAAGCAGTCTGGTCACCGTGGTCTTGCCACACCCGCTGCGCCCGACGAGCATCACGACCTCGCCCGCACGTGCCTGCAGCGACACATGGTCGATCGCATGCACTCCGCGTTCCACACCGTCAGCGGATTCATCCGACGCATACCGGAACGAGCAACCATCCAACGCACATCGAGTCCCGTTCATACCCCTCCTTGAATATCACAGCCATCACCGTCATTCGCCCGCCATACCCGTGCTAGGCCTGCCATGGTATAAGCGGCAGGCAGCACAATGCCAGCATGGCCCAGTCGATTGCCTGCATGTGCAGCATGGCGGAGCTGGATGTGGCACGTCGCCGTCCGAGGCCCTTGGTGAGGGCGGAGACGGTGAGATCGTGCGCCGCATTCGCCGCGTTCATCAACAGCGGCACCAGCACGTATTCGAGCGAGCGCATCGGGTGGCACAGCATGGCCCAGCCTCCCACATTGATGCCGCGCAGGCGCATGCTGCAGCGAATCATGCGGTAGTCACGCGCGATCGTAGGGAAGAACCGCAACAGCACGATCGCCGGAATCACCACCGCATCGGGCAGATGCAACCGCCTCAGGGCGGCGACGAGCTCGCCGGGAGGCGTGGTTGCGAATGCGCTCATGCCGGCGATGAGGCACGGCAGCATCATTGCGCCACCAGCGGCCAACGCCCCCGGCACATGCAGCCAGGGTGCCGCATCTGCCACGGCCGCGGCGAGCCAATCCACGCCCAGGCACATCGCATAGCAGGCCAGCATGCCCATGCCCAGCGCGATCTTGCCCCCGCATAGCATGGGCAGCGAGAACAGCAGCACTCCCATCATGCCGGCGTACGGCCCCACATGCAGGAACATCATCATATTGGCCACCACAAGCATGGCGAGCTTGACGCGCGGGTCGAAGTGCAGCACGCCGCGGGTGGCACGAATCGGCACGCGAGTTTCACGTGGAACAACCACCTCCGTCATGCCACGGCCGCCTTGAGGAAATGCCTGCGCATCAGGCGCATGCCGAAGAGGCCGCCGACCAGCGCGCCGATCACAATCGCCACCATCGCCACCACGAAGGTCGTGCCGTTCACCGCGCCAAACAGCGCGTCAATGTAAGCAGCGTCCTTGCCTTTGCGTTCAAGGCTGGCAATGTAGGCGTCCTTCATCATCCACAACGGCAGAATCGGCCCGGTGCAACCGAAACTGAACACGACATAGCTCAGCATGAGCGCCCATGGGCGACGCCATGCCCCGAATCTGGCAATGCAGTCCGCCGCCAGCGGGAACACGATCGCCGTGACGAGCGAGGTCGCGAAGTGACCCGAAACGAACAGGAACAGGCCGAGCATGAGCCCCATGAGCGTGATCGCACCGAATCTGCGCACCCGAGCCACCATGAGCATGAACACCGGCCCGGCGAGCACGGCCGCGATGGCGGGCAGCAGAATGTTGCCGGCAACGCCGAACACTGCCATACTCGCCAATGCGGCGACGCCCACGAGCGCGAAATAGACGGCGCCGAACACGCCCACGTTGATCAGATCGGCAACGGTCAGACGGGTGCCGCCAGCAGCCCGCACCTCACGCCTCCGCGCATCTCGTTCCATGTCGCTCATGCCTTCGCCTCCTCGTCTCGTACTGCAACACCGCGTAACGCCGGGCTAGCCCCGTGGCGTAATCGCCCGCACCGCGGTTCCGAACGATTCACAATGTATTGAGAATGCGCCGCGCGCACAAGGGTTTCGCGAAATCACCGGAACAATTTCCATAATCCGGACACAAATCCGAGATGGCGAGGAGCTTCACGCGAATCCTTGAGCAGAATAACGCTACTATGTCCGTAGCGCTACGTATACCGTATCTCTGAGAAGTACACGCACCCCAAGCGGAAGGAGGCGAAAGAGGAGTCATGCGCAACATATGGTTCATTCTGCGGCGCGACCTCAAGCGACTCATCATCAATCCGGCCGCCTGGGTGATCATCTTCGGCCTCACCTTCATTCCCGCGCTCTACGCCTGGTTCAACATCATCGGCTTCTGGAATCCATACGGCAACACGAAAGGCATCACCGTGGCCGTGGCGAACGAAGACGCCGGCGCCGACAACGCCATGATGGGCAAGCTCGAGCTCGGCGACCAGATCGAGAGCACGCTCAAAGAGAACCACGAGCTCGGCTGGACCTTCCTGGGCAAGGCGAAGGCCATGGAATGCGTGGAATCCGGGCATTGCTACGCCGCCATCGTGATCCCGCGCAACTTCAGCGAGAACATGGCCGCCGTGATCACCGGCAGCGGCCAACGCCCCACGCTCGAATACTACGTGAACGAGAAAGTGAACGCCGTCGCGCCGAAAATGACCGACGTCGGCGCGAACACCGTGGACCGCCAAGTGAACAGCGCCTTCGTCTCCACCGTGAGCAAGGCGGTCACCGACACGATCAACACAACGAATGTGCAGATCACACAGGAGGGCAACGCCACCGTGGCGCAGACCGTGGCGAAGCTCGACGCCACGAAGGCCAATCTGAGCAAATCGCGCACGATGATCGCCGATCTGCGCAAGACACTCGACGGCGTGGACGAGAAGACCACGGCCGCCAAACAGGCGCTCGCCGGCGTCGACTCGGCCGCCACAAGCGCCTCCCAAGGACTCACCAGCGCATCCGGCCTGCTCACGAAAACGCAGGGCGGTATCACCTCGTTCAGCAACGACCTGTCCACCGAACTCGACCAAGGCGGCAATCTGTTCCTGCAGGCGAGCGGCAAGGCGAGCACATCGGCCACCCGTGTCGCCAACGGCGTGCTCACCGCAAGCGGGGCCACCGGCAGCGCACTCAACGAACTCACCAGCGTGAACAAGACGAACGCGCAGATCCTCGCTGACCTCAAAGCGCTCCCCGACAACCCGCTGAGCGAGCAGATCAACGAGATCGTCACCGACCTGAGCGCCGAGAACGAAAAGGTCGCGCAAACACTGCAGACGCTCACCACCCTCAACGACTCCACCACCGCAGCCGCGAACAGCACGCTCGGCACGGTCGACCAGTTCTCCGCGACGTCAACGACCACGGTCGACGCGCTCTCCGGCGCACGCAACACGATCAATTCGAGCGCGATACCGCAGCTCAATTCCGGACTCGCCACGCTTTCGGGCACCGCAGGCACGCTCTCCGGCTTCCTCACCGGCACACAGTCGCTCACCGGGCAGACGAACCTGATCCTCGACCAGCTCACGCAGATCTGCCAATCCACCTCCAGCTCGCTCAACAGCACCGACGACCTGCTCGGCAAGTTCATCACACGCATCGACACCGTGACCACCGATCTGAAGACGCTCGAGAACACGAACGTGCTCTCGGACCTGCTCGGCAGCAAGAACGGCACACTCGACGCCTCGCGGATCGCCTCGTTCATGCTCTCACCCACCGTGCTCGACACGCATACGCTCTACCCGATCGACACGTACGGATCCGGCATGGCGCCGCTGTTCACGAGTCTGGCGCTATGGGTGGGCGTGTTCATGCTCATGGTGCTGTTCAAGCTCGAAGTGGACAACGAAGGCCTTGAAGGACGCCATGTGACGACGAACCAGACCTACATGGCACGCTACCTACTGCTGGCGATCGTCGCCGGACTGCAGGGCATCGTATGCGCGGTGGGCGACCTCATCATACGCGTGCAATGCGCGAACCGGTTCGTCTTCATACTCACGGCATGGCTCACCTCGCTCGCTTACCTGGCCATCGCCTACGCGCTGTCCGCCACGTTCATGCATGTGGGCAAGGCGCTCGTTGTCGCGCTCGTCATGCTGCAGATTCCCGGCGCCTCCGGCCTCTACCCCATCGAGATGATGCCGGACTTCTACCGCGCGCTCTACCCGTTCTTCCCGTTCACCTACTCGATCAACGCGTTCCGCGAGACGATCGCCGGATTCTACGACGGCGACTGGCTGACGAAGATGCTCATGCTCGCCTTGTTCACGGCCATCGCGTTCTTCGTGGGACTCGTGGTGCGCCCCTGGCTCGGCAATTTCAACCACCTGTTCGCCCGCGAGGTGCATGAGGGCGACATGATCGTCGGCGAGCGCGTGTACATGCCCGCCAACCGCTTCGACCTCGCGCAGGCGCTCCATGTGCTCGCCGATCACGGTGAATACCGCAGGCGCATCGAACGCCGCGCCAAGCGTTTCGCCACACTCTACCCGCGGCTGATGCGCGGCGCGCTCGTGGCCGGTTTCGCGGTGCCGATCGTCCTGTTCATCGTTTTCTCGTTCGTCGGCGCCTCCGACGGCTCGAAGCTCGTGGCGCTCGCCACATGGATCGCGTGGATTCTGATCATCATCATCTTCCTGATGACGGTCGAGTCGATCCGCGAATCGCTGCGCCGGCAGACCGAGCTTGGCTCGCTGAGCGAGGATTCGTTGCGTGACATGATCATGGCGCAGGGCGTGTTCGGCAACAACCGGCACCACATCACCGTGCCGGCGGACGAGCTCAGGCCGGACGCGGCGAGCAACAGCCGCGAACGCGCCGAGAAGAGGCGCGAGGAGCGCGATCTGAACCATCGGGAAGATACGCTCGACCTCAATCTCAACGAACTGCGCAAACCGGAACGGCAGAGGAAGCACCGCGGGAGCACAAGCCGGCGCAACCACCACGACGGGAGGCACTCGGCATGAGCATGCTCGCGAAGATCTTCGCCGATGACGTGCGGCACCTCACCAGCAACATCGTCTCGATCATCATCACGATCGGCCTGATCGTGATCCCCGGCCTGTTCACCTGGTTCAACGTGGCGGCCTGCTGGGATCCGTTCGCAAACACGAAGAACCTGCAGTTCGCCATCGCGAACGACGACGAGGGGTACAAGGGCGACCTGCTGCCCATGCGCATCAACATCGGCGAGCAGGTGGTGGACACGCTGCGCGCGAACTCGCAGCTCGACTGGACGTTCACGAAATCGAGCGCGGAGGCGATCGACGGCACGAAATCGGGCAAATACTACGCCGCCGTGGTGATTCCGAAGAACTTCTCGAAGAACATGATGACGTTCTTCACCGATGACGCGTACCACGCCACGCTCGACTACTACAACAACGAGAAACTCAACGCGCTCGCCCCGAAGGTGACCGGCCAGGGCGCCGACACCATCGCCGCCACGATCAACCAGACGTTCTCGAAAACGCTCACCGACACCGCATTGAATCTGGCCTCGTCCATGCTCGACATGCTCGACAAGCCCGAATACCAGCAGCGGCTCAAGTCGTTCAACGGCAACATAGCCGACCTCGCGGGCATGCTGAACGACAGCGCGGCGGTACTGCGCACATACTCGTCGCTCACCGACTCCGCGAAAACGCTGCTCGCCAGCTCGAACAAGCTCATCGCCGACGCGCGCGCATCCGCGAAAACGGGAGTCGACGATCTCTCCGCCGCCAAAACCGGCGTGAGCGACCTCTCCGGCGCGCTCGGCACGTCGGTGAATGCGCTCGGCACGGCGATCGACACCTCGAAAACGAGTTTGGGCAGTCTGAACGACCGTGTGGACGAGCTGTTCTCGGCGGTCGACAAGCAGGCCGGCGACACGTCTGCGGCAATCAACAACCTCGCCGGCAACGTGCGCACCGAGGCGACGGCGTACGCGACCACGCGCGGCAGACTGCAGGAACTGCTCGACAAATCCGACAATCTGGGACCGGTGGCGAAATCCGCCGTGCAGGCGTTCATCAACCGGATCGGCGCGGTGGCCGACGACCTCAACCAGACTGCAGACCGTCTCACCACAGCCGCGAACGACGTCGACTCCAAGGTCGGCTCCAGCAAGGAGACCCGGCAGGAAATCAAGGATCTCGCAGGCAAGGCGCAATCGTCGGTCTCGTCGATCTCCAAGGACTTCGACGAGACGATCAAGCCCGACCTCACCGCGATGACGAACGCGTTCTCTGACGCGGCGAACTCGCTCAACGGCACCGTCAGCACGCTCGACTCCTCACTCGACAGCCTATCGGGCACGGCCAGCGACGCGAACAAACAGCTCGACTCGGTGCACGAGCTCATCGACAACGCGGCCACCCAGCTCACCGACGCCGCGAAGGAGCTCACGAACTTCAACACCCAGTTCGCCAAGGCACTCGACACCGGCAACATGGGCACCATCAAAAAGCTCCTCAGCGGCAACACCGCCACGCTGAGCACCGCACTGAGCACGCCGGTGGAGCTCAAGCGCGTCGCCCTGTTCCCGGTCGACACGTTCGGCGCCGCGCTCACGCCGTTCTACACGTTCCTTCCGCTATGGGTGGGCGCGCTGCTGCTGGTGGTCACCTTGAAGATCGGCATCTCACGCAAACGCCAGCGCGAACTCGGCAACCCGAAACCATGGCAGATCTTCCTCGGCCACTACGGGGTGTTCGTCTCGATCGCGCTGCTGCAGAGCACATTCTCCTGCGCGGGCACCCTGCTCTTCCTACGCGTGCAGGTGGTGCACCCATGGCTCTTCATGTTGGTGGGGTGGTTCAGCTCCATCGTGTACTCGTTCTTCACGTACACGCTCGTCTCCACGTTCGCGAACGTGGGCAAGGCGATAGGCGTGCTGTTCCTCGTCATGCAGATCTCCGGTTCGAACGCGGCCTACCCGCTCTCGATTCTGCCGCATTTCATCAGCGATATAAGCCCATGGCTGCCAGTGAGCTATTCGGTCACCGCGATGCGTGGGGCCATCGCCGGCATCTACGAAAACGACTACTGGATCGCCATGGGCAAACTCGCCCTGTTCCTCGTGCCGCTGCTGTTCATTGGCCTGGTGCTGCGCCACGCCCTGCTCGGCTTCAACCATTGGTATGAAGCCAGGGTCGAGCGCACCAAGCTGTTGGGATGAGGTGACGCCATGCATTCCATTTCCTCCGCTTCCTCCGCTTCTGCTTCCGCCGCGCGCGCTGCTTCCTCCGCTCGCGCCCGCGCCCCCCGCCCGGCGCTTGGCATTCCGCGGCATGGGCTGCGCCGCGAGCGCACCGACGGCAAGATCACGCGCGCCGTGCTCGAGCTCATTCTCGCGAAAGGCATTGGCGCGGTCTCCATCGAGGCCGTGGCCAAAAGGTCCGGCGTGGCGAAGACCACGATCTACCGCCGGTACGCGAACACCGACGACCTGCTGCGCCACCTCTCGGTCGCCGTGGGCGAGCCGCTCGATTTCAGCGGATTCGACACCACGTTCGACGGGTTGCGCGGTGTGCTCAAATGCATTGTCGACTGTTTCGACGAGGAACTTGGACTCAAGGCGATCGGCGTCGTGCTGTCGTCGAGCAACGACTACCTCGCGAACCTCGCCGAGCGAGTGGTCACGCCCGCCCAGCAGCGCTTCGCCGATTTCATTGGTCGCGGGGTCTCCTCTGGCGCATTCCGCGGAGATGTGAGCGTGCCGTTCCTGTTCCAGACGGTCATCGGATCGATGATGGCCGCCAAAGCGCTTTCAGATTCCTCCCACGACACCTGGGCGCACGACATGGCCTCCCTGCTGTGGCCCACGCTCGCTGCCCGATGACCATTGCGCAGTCCATCCCACGGAATCTGCCGCATAACCGACCGCCAATCGCCCCCGCCGCGGCACTGCTTACGGAACCATCCGCGCAACATGCCGCAGATTGCCATCTCCGCGGTCATCCTCTTGGAATCTTCCGCATAACAGACCGCAAAGCAATCTCCCCATGACCGAGGCCGCAAAATCCTCAGAAAACCACCGCAGACGACGACGCGGAATTTGCATCCAATACAGAAGCGGCATCAATCTGCACACTATTCTCTAAAAATATCAATACAGCAAAATTACTTCCGCATTTTTATAAAAAGATAAACCATTTACCAACCATTAACGTTCTGCGAACATCTCGTAACGAGCGGCAGATAATCTACTCTGCAGATTCACAGAATTGCATATATAAATAGACAATCGTATAACTAAAAATTCTATGGCAGATCTGCCCATGCGCTCACCGATCGTATGATCGAATGGCGGTCACAGCACCGTCCGTTGCAATTCGCGAACGTGAATCACACCAGCTTGACTCGCACCACACCTTCAATCAGGGGACGAAAGGCATTCGGGTCCAAGCAAGAGAGGAAACGGCGATTCAAATGAACAAGCCCAATCGAAAGACATGGCGCACCACGGCCACCGCAATGGCGGCGACGGCAGTGCTCACATTGTCGGGATGCGGCACGGGAACAGCCGACAGCTCGGCAAATGCGGCGGAAGACACCTTCGTTGCGGGCGGTCTGTTCCCGCTCACCGGAACCGCGGCATATCTGGGCCCCTCGAACGTCTCTACCATGAAGCTCGCCGAGCAGGACATTGACGAAGCGGGCGGAGTGCTCGGCAACAAGATCAGCACCATCACGGCCGACACCTCGGACGCGGAGCATGCGGACCAGAACGCAACAGCAGTGCAGTCGGTACTTTCGAAGAACCCGTCGGTCGTCATTGGCCCGCCGTTGAGCTCGGTCGTCAAGAACACCTATAAGCAAGTGACGACGTCGAAAATCCCTATGATTTCGCCAGGCGCCACATCCACGGCGTTCTCCGGACTCGACGACTACTTCTTCCGCACGATCCCGCCGGACACCGTGCAAGGAGTCGTCATGGGAGATCTCATCGCACAGGACGGCATCAAAAATCTTGCCATCGCGGTGTTCAACGACGAGTACGGAATCTCATTGCGCGCAGAAGTGCTCAAAACCTTGAAAGAAGGCGGGGTGAACGTCGTGTACGGCGAGACGGAGACCTTCGACCCGGCCGAGAACAACTTCTCATCCATCGCCACGAACATCAAGGCGACGAATCCGGACGCCGTGCTGGTCATAGCGGCGGACCAGACGATCCCGCTCGTCAAGGAACTGGCGGCCAAGGGCATCGACACCCATAAGCTCTATATGCCCGACAGCAATATGGTCGACCACTCGAAGGATTTCACCAGCGGGCTGCTCAAGGGTTCGAAGGGGACGATTCCCGGCGCACACCCCACCTCCGAGTTCCAGAACGCGCTCAAGACCATCGCGCCCGACACGACGATCTACACCTATAACACCGAGACCTACGACGCCATGGTCCTTGCCGCATTGGCCGCGGAGAAAGGCGGCGCGGCCGACAGCGAGACGGTGCAGAAGAACCTCATGGCCGTTTCGGGTACCACCAAAGGCGAGAAATGCGAATCTTACGAAGACTGCGTGGCCCTGATGAAGAGCGGCAAGGAAATTCAGTACGTGGGCAAGACCTCAATCGGCGTCTTCAACAACGCCCACGACCCGAGCACCGCATCGATTGGCATCTATGAGTATGACGACAGCAATGTGCCGGTCTTCTTGGATTCACAGGAGGGCGCAGTGCCGCAGAATTAGTTCGCGTCGCGCCCGGCAAGCTGATCGGGCCTGCGCATACGCTGAAATCTGCGGTTTGTTTTACGGAACCTTCCGCACAACCGACCATAAACTGCTCCCTACGCGGTCAATCTCACGGACGCTTCCGCATAGCAGACCGCAGAACCGCAGTTTCACGGCATGTTTCACGGAGTCTTCCGAAAAAGGAGCCAAGAAAGCACCCGCTTGCGGCCGGGTCTTCGGAAGCGTCCGCGCACCGGACCGCGGCGGGGTCTGCAAACGACATGGATTACGAAAAACCCACGCAATATGCCGCGCATCTGCGAAACAGCGCAGGAAATCGACCTGGCTCAATTTCACAGCAAACTCTCAGGATGCTCTATATTAGCCTCAAGCATTGCAAGTCTACAATATAGGCATCAGCTCAAGAGCTGACCCCTTCTTTCTTCTTCTCTTCTCTCTGGAAGGCCGGCGGCACACGAACCGCCGGCCTTTTCTCTTGCTTGCAGATCATAGGCCATCGCACTGGCAGCACGAGCAGCGAAGACGCAGAGAAAATGGTCTTCCTTGCAATACCACCCTCAACACAGCACACGCAGAACGCGTCATCATGCCACCCTTGCAGTTTCAATCTCAACACAGCACGCATGCAGCACACCAACGTGCCACCCTTGCAATACCAATCTCAGAGCAGCACATAACAAGCGGATCCACGTGCCGCCTTTGCAGGCATAATCTCAGATTGACTATCTAAGATGCCTGAATATGCTCACGTGAGGCCGGGACTGCAAAGCGAGCCATCCTGGAGCGCACAGACGTGCCCCTTTTGCAACTTCAATCCCGAGCAGGCACTCCAGAACACTGTGACATGCCCCTTTTGCAACCATGACCTCATAGACACACGCGCCACCAACGCGAGCGCTGGCATCGGCAACAAACGCACGCGTCACCAAAACCAGCGTCGGCGACAGACGCACGCACCACCCGCCCCGCGCCCGCGCCAAACGCACGCTACCAACGCCGGCGTCGACGCCCGCCGAGCGCATACCGGTACACGCAGAACGCGCCGAGCGCGAACAGAATCGCCGGAGCGAGCGACGAAACCGTGGCGACCACACCGTCAAGCGTCGTGGGCATTTGCAGATTCGCCCACTCGTTGCGGAAATATCCCCACAGCATCGGCATGCTGGCGCCGAGCAGCACGGCGACCACATACCAGCGGATTGCGCGCCGCGAACGCTGCCGCCACAGCAGCGCGCCGCCCGCCGCCGGACTCAGCACGAAACTGCTCACGCCGCTCACCGGGGTGAACAGCGAGTCCGCGCCCGGCAGCCAGGTCACATGGCCCACCAATGCCATCGACGCCGCGCACAGCACCGCCCACGTCACCAATGTTCGGTTGCGCCGGTAGAACCGCCTCAGCGCGCGCATGCCAACACCTCACTTCACTTCCGCTTGCCGAACGCCAAACACCGCGACGCAATCGGCGGCGCGGCGCACATATTCGCCCATATTGTAGCGTCAGTGGGCGGCTTCGTCGGCGCGCATCTCATTCCAGTCGATCCGGCGATCTTTGAAATAGTATTCGCGGTCGCGCTCGCCCACTTCGCGCAGCACATGGCACGGATTGCCCACGGCGACGACGTTCGACGGCAGGTCGCGCGTCACAATGCTGCCCGCACCCACCACCACGTTGTCGCCGATCGTCACGCCCGGCAGCACGACCACGCCCGCGCCGATCCAGCAGTTCTCGCCGATGCGCACCGGCATGTTGTACTGGTAGCCGCGCTCGCGCAGTTCGGGCAGAATCGGGTGCCCGGCGGTCGCGAGCGTCACGTTCGGCCCGATCATCGTGTGCGAGCCGACATAGATATGCGTATCGTCCACGCAGGTCAGATTGAAGTTCACGTAGATGTCGCTGCCGAAGTGCACGTGCGCCCCGCCGAAATTCGCGTGGAACGGCGGTTCGATGTAGCAGGCGTCGCCGATCTCGGCGAACATGTCGTGCAGCAGTTCGGCACGGCGGTCGAGCTCGTGCGGGCGCGTCTGGTTGAAATCGTAGAGCCGCTCAAGGCAGTCGAACTGGCGCGCGAGAATCTGCTCATCGTGAGGCAGGTACATCTCGCCGGTGTGCATGCGGTCTTCCATGTCGCTCATTTGCTCTCCTGACACGTCTTTCGTACATCGTTGTCGTCGACACCATTGTATTGGGCTGCCCGCTAGTCTGGCACTATGGATTCGCTGTTCGTGAGGAAACATTGTTGGCAGATTATCGGCGCGCTGAGCCTGATCGGCGCGCTGTGGTTCACGATCGCGGTGTGCCGGTTCCACATACTCGGCATGGACACCGCAGTATACGGCTGGATCACCGCGCATGTGATGACCCCCGGCATGACCAGCGTGATGCGCATGCTCACCCAGCTTTCCGGGTCGATCACCGTGATCGTCGTGGCGGCGGTCGCGCTCGCCGTGCTGGCCGTGGTGAAGCGCTGGAAAATCGGTGTGGCTGTGGCCGTCAATCTCGCGGGCATTTATGTGCTCAACGAGATCATCAAACACATTGTGCGCCGTCCACGCCCGGATTTCCCGCATCTCGTGTTCGAGCAGGGGTACAGTTTCCCTTCCGGCCACGCGATGGTGAGCACGGCGTTCTACGGATTCATCGTCTACCTGCTGTACCGCTACTGGCACACCGCGCGCGATTCGGGCGCCCGCGTGGGGAAGATCGTCGCAATCGTGCTGCTGTGCCTGATCCCGCCGGTCGTCATGTTCACCAGGGTCTATTTGGGCGTGCATTACGCGAGCGACGTGTGCGCGGGCCTCCTGTTCGCAATCGCCTGGCTCACACTGTTCTATGTGCCGGCGATGAAGCGCACGCTGCTCAAACGCGCGTCTCCGGCTGCATCCCCAACGAAACGCTGAGCCGCACATCTGCGATTGAAGTCGATTGCAGATTGGCCGCCGCGGCTCGGCTATCTGCAGTCGCGCCATTATCTGCAAGCGCGCCATCCGCTCGGCTATCGCACACTCTGCCGGGCGCCGTTTTCGTCATTGCGCCGCGCGAATCTGCAACAATGACGAAACCAGCACCCGGGTTTCGTCATCTGCGCGGCTTTTTGCGAGCCAATGACGAAACTGATGACCAGATTTCGTCATATCGTCGCGTTTTCCCGCGCAGATTGACAAAAACACCAGCGCATCCGCTTGCCTCCGTTGCCTCCGTTGCCTCCGTTGCCTCCGCAAGGTACACTAGCAACGGCAGAACAGACTGCACAACGCCGGAGAACGGGGCGAACATGGGCGGCAAATCTTCCGGGCAGGGCAATGACACACCACATGACGCGGCACAGCATGGCACCACACAACACAGCACCGCGCATGCCGACGATTTCGACACCATGCACGCCGAATTCGCAGACACCGCAACTGGCTCCGCCGCGGATTCCGCTGCATACGAACCAACCGCGCCCCGCAAACGCCGCAACGCCGTCATCGCCATTGCAGTGACTGCGCTCATCATTGTCGGCGTGCTTGCCGCGATCATCATTCCAATCAGCCGCGCCAACCACCGGCATGCCGAGGAGGAGCACTCCGCCGCGCTCGCCGACTGCGAATCCGCGCAACGGGAATTCGCCACGCTCAACACCACGTACACGGTCACGCTTGCCAACGCCGGCAAGCTCGCGAAAGGCGACGGCAAAACGATCAGCGAGGATCATGCGACCGCGCTGGCAAGCAAAATCGAGCACATCGACGACACGCATACGGTCTCCTCGCTCGTGAAATCCGAATGCGACACCAGGCAAAGCACCGACGACCTCAACGAGCTCACCCGCAGATTCGGCGCCGCGAGCACGAGCATGGTCAACCGCATGCGCGACGTGCAGACCGACGCCGACACGCTGCGCCGACTCGTGGAGGGCGCGCGCAACTCGAACCGGCGCGGCGAACTGCAGAAGCAGCTCACCATTGCGAAGGCCGCATACGAACGCTCGGCGAACAAGGCGGCCGAGAATCTGCGCGCCGCATTGCAGGCGCAGATCGCCAACGCGGGCGCACTGCTCGAACCGGGCTCCACGGCTACGAATCCGCAGGTCAACGATGCGCTCGGCTCACTCACCGACGCCACGAACGCGGTGATCAACGCGATGCCGCTCGACTGCGAATTCGCCGCCTGCGTGGCCCTCACCTTCGACGACGGCCCAAACAAGCAGATCACCCCGCAGCTGCTCGCCGCGCTCAAGCAGGCGGATGCGCCGGCCACGTTCTTCGTGCAGGGCCAGTTTGTCTCCGGCAGCAACACACAACTGCTCGCGAATATGGCCGCGCAGGGCAACGAAATCGGCTCGATGAGCTGGCGACACAAGCAGTTGCACACGCTCTCCCCCGCCGAACTCACCAAATGGTTCAACGACACCGATGACGTGATCGAAAGCGCGGGCGCGGGCAAGCCGACGCTGTTCCGACCGCCGGACGGCGCGTGGAGCGAAGATGTCGTCGACGCCGCGAAACGCAGCGGGCAGTCGGTGATTCTGTGGAACGTCGACTCACGCGACTGGGACGCGCAGGCATCCGCCGCCGACATCGCCAAAACCGTGCTCGATGGCGCATCGTCGGGCGCGATCATTGCGCTGCACGACGGCAACGAGCGCACAGTCGAAGCGATCCCGCAGATTGTGAGCGGCCTGCGCGAACGCGGATTCACGCCGGTCACCGTCTCCACGCTGCTCGATGGCGAACTCGAACCGGGCACCGTGTTCTATGCGCGAGGCGACACCGCGCAGGACAGCGCACCGTCCGACGGTGTAGAGGTCACCCAGTGAGCCCAGATGCAGTCTACTGCGCGAGTGTGAACTGCGCGTTGTAGATGTCGGCGTAGAAACCGTGCTTCGCGAGCAGTTCCTCGTGTGTGCCACGCTCGACGATGTCGCCGTCGCGCATGACGAGGATCATGTCGGCGTCGCGAATCGTGGAGAGCCGGTGTGCGATGACGAACGACGTGCGCCCTTCGGTGAGCTTGTCCATCGCCGTCTGGATGAGCTCCTCGGTGCGCGTATCGACCGAGCTCGTCGCCTCGTCGAGAATGAGGATCGGCGAATCCTGCACCATGGCGCGCGCGATCGTCAGCAGCTGCTTCTGCCCCTGCGACAACGTGGCCGACTCGTCGAGCACGGTGTCGTAGCCGTTTGGCAGCGAGCGGATGTAACGGTCGAGTCCCACGGCACGGCAGGCGGCGACCACCTGCTCGTCGGTCACGTCTTCCTTCGCATACGCCACGTTCTCGCGCACGGTGCCGTTGAACACCCAGGTGTCCTGCAGCACCATCGAGAACTGGTCGTGCACGTTCCAACGCGGCACGCTCTTCGTGTCGATGCCGTCGATCGAGATCTTCCCGCCGGCGATCTCGTAGAATCGCATGAGCAGATTCACCATCGTCGTCTTGCCCGCGCCGGTGGGCCCCACGATCGCCACTTTCTGCCCAGGCTCCACGTCCGCCGAGAAATCGTGGATGACGAGCTTGTTCGGCTCGTACCCGAATTTCACGTGCTCGAAGCTCACGCGGCCTTCGACGGGCGTGATCTCGCCGTTGCTGCCGTAGCCGAGCAATGGCTGCTTGTCGGACTCGTCGGCGAGCTCGGGTTCGTCGAGGAAGGTGAACACCCGTTCGGAGCCCGCGGCGCAGCGTTGCAGATTCTGGAACGCCTGCGCGAACTGCGAGAGCGGTTGCGTGAACAGGCGAATGTAGAGCATGAACGCCACGATCACGCCGAATTCGATCGAGCCGTTCATCGCGAGCGCCGCGCCGACCACGCACACGACGACGTAGCCGAGGTTGCCCACGAGGTTCATCATTGGCATCATGAGGCCCGAGATGAACTGGCTCTTCCATCCCGAGTCGTACAGGTCGTTGTTGTAGCGTTCGAATCTGCGGATCGCATCGGCCTCGCCGCCGAAGGCCTTGACCACGGTGTGCCCGCTGTACATCTCCTCCACATGGCCGTTCACGTCGCCGAGCGCCATCTGCTGCTTGACGAAGTACTTCTGCGAGAACCTCATCACGACGAGCATGAGCACCATGCCGAGCAGGGTCGCGCCCACTGCGCACAATGCCAGGATCCAGTTGTTCGCGAACATCATGACGAGCGAGCCCACGAACAGCGTGACCGACGAGATGAGCGTGCCGAGGGACTGCCCGAGCGTCTGGCCCACCGCGTCCACGTCGTTCGTGATGCGGCTCATCACGTCGCCGGTGCTGTGCTCGTCGAAGTATTTGAGCGGCAGCTTGTTCATCTTCACGTCGATGGCCGCGCGCAGGCGTTGCGCCGTGCGCTGCGTGACGGTGGCCATCATCCAGCTCTGCACGTATGAGAGCAGTGCGTAGCCCACGTAGAGCGCCACGAGCGTCCATCCGATGCGCGTCACCGCGGTCATGTCGATCGAACGCAGCACCGGCTTGCCGTGCACGAGCGCAGGCAGTCCCTTGGTGATTTCGTCGGTCATATCGCCGAGGTAGTCCGGCCCTATGATCTGGCAGATCGCGCCGCCGACGCCGAGGATCAGCGCGATGACGATCGCCGGTATGTAGCGCTTGCTGAAGCGCATCAGTTCCTTGAGCGCGCCGCCGAAATCATCGGCTTTCTCCACGGGCGCGCCTGCACGCCCATGTCCCATTGGTCCTGGCATATCCTCACATCCTATCTATCTCAAACCCATACATGTGCATACGGCATTCGCCGCCCCACTCACGCACTGAGCTCCTCCTCGCTCAGCTGCGATTTCGCGATCTCCTGGTACACCTCGCAGGTCTCGAGCAGTTCGCGGTGCGTGCCTTGACCCACCACCTTGCCGTCCTCGAGCACGAGAATGCAGTCCGCGTCCATGATCGTGCCGACGCGCTGCGCCACAATGAGCTTCGTCGCGTCCTTCGCCGTCTCCTTCAACGCGTCGCGCACCTCGCGGTCGGTTTTGAAGTCGAGTGCCGAGAACGAATCGTCGAAGATCAGAATCTCCGGGTCGCGGTACACGGCGCGCGCAATCGACAGGCGCTGTTTCTGGCCGCCCGACACATTCGTGCCACCCTGGGCGATCGGCGACTGGAAGCCTTTCGGCATCTTGCTTACGAATTCGGTGGCCTGTGCGATGTCGCTCGCCTCGCGCACGCGGTTCGCCTCCTGCGCGGTGAGCTCGCGCGCCTCGCCGGCCTTGAGGAACTCCCGTTCCGCCTTGCGGCCGCTCATGCGCGAGACGTCGATCACTGGCACGTCCTCGGGTTCGTCGGGCCGGTCACCGTAGCTCACATTCGATTCGACGGTGCCTTTGAACAGGAAGGAGCGCTGCGGCACGTAGCCGATCTTGTCGCGCAGTGTCTTCAAGTCGTATTCGCGCACATTCACGCCGTCCACGAGCACCTCGCCGTCCGTCGCATCGTAGAAGCGCGGCACGAGATTGATGAGCGACGACTTGCCCGAACCGGTGGAGCCGATGATCGCCACCGTGTCTCCCCTGTTCGCCGTGAAACTGATGTGTTCGAGCATCGCCTCGCGCGAATCGGGGTAGGTGAAGCTCACGTCGCGGAATTCGATCTCGCCGGCGAGCTCGAGGTCGTCGGCATATCGCGCACGTTCCGCTGGCGTGATGATTCCGCGCTGCTTGGCCTCCTGCACCGTGAGCCCGCGCTCCGCGGTGCCGGACTTGACGAGCGGGTCGGTGTCGAGCACTTCGAGCACGCGGTGTGCGGAGACGTCGGCGCGCGGCCACAGCACGAACACCATGCTCATGAGCAGGAAGCTCATCACCACCTGCATGGCGTAGCTGGAGAACACGACCATGTTCGAGAACAACGTGAGTTTGTCGGTCAGGCCGGCGTCTTGGATCAGGTAGGCGCCGATCCAGTAGATTGCGAGCGACAGCCCGTTCATGATCGTGCCCATGAGCGGCATCATCACCGACATCGCGCGGTTCGTGAACAGCTGTGTGTTCGTCAGATTGCTGTTCGCCCGCTCGAACTTGCCTTCCTGGTAGTCCTGGGCATTGTAGGCGCGCACGACGCGCATGCCGGTCAGATTCTCGCGCGTCACCAGATTGATGTCGTCGGTGAGCTGCTGCATTGCCTTGAACTTCGGCATGACGAGCACCATGAGCACGGCGATCGAGATGATGAGGATCGCCACAGCGATGCCGGTGGCGAGCGTCCATTCGAAGCCTTCGCCGGCGATCTTGCACACGGCCCAGACGGCCATGATCGGCGCCTTGATGAGCATCTGCAAGCCCATCGTGATGAACATCTGAATCTGCGTGATGTCGTTCGTCGAACGTGTGATCAGGCTCGCCGTGGAGAAGCGGTGCATTTCGGACGGCCCGAACGACTCCACCTTGCGGAACTCGAGCGAGCGCAGACGCTGGCCGAACGATGCCGCCACGCGCGCGGCGAAGTAGCCGGTGATCACCGCGCATGCGAGCGAGCCGAGCGAGACGAGCAGCATCTTGCCGCCGGCGATCCAGATGTCGCGCATCTGGCTGCCCGGCGTCTCCACGAGCCGCGTGATCTGTGACATATAGCTTGGCAGTTCGAGGTCGAAGTACACCTGGCCCACAATGGTGACCAGCGACAACACCAGCTGCCCTATCTCCGTTTTGGAGAGATATTTCATGATTCGTATCATATTTTTCCTTACACCGTAAGCTTTTTTCTCAAACAGATGATGTGCGGATTCTGGAGCTGCGCACGGCGTCCTTATTGCACGGGACGGTCGACGTCGGCGTCGTTCGACGACGGCGCATCATGCGGCCTGCACGAGCCATGCCATTGCTCGCCATTGCGCACCATCTCGCGCATACGTTCGTGGAGTCGGGCGCGACGTTCGAACGCCTCCTCGACCTGTTCGACGGTGGGGTAAGAGCCATCCGGCTCGCAGATCGACAAGTAGGTCATGAATTCGGAGAGCAGGCCCACGAATTCGCGCGTGCGGCGCTCTCCCATCTGCGAGAAGACCCACGACAGGTTCTCAATGAGACGGTCGCTGCGCTGACGCACAGCACGTCTTCCCTCGTCGGACAGCTCGACAACCACGCTCCGGCGGTCCTGCGGATCACCCGTGCGCACAATCCAGCCCTTCTTCGTGAGACTGGCCAGAATCGACGAGATGCGCCCACTCGTCGCGCCCATCGCCTGGGCGAGCTGCGACGGCGTACGCGCGCCTTGGAACGAGAGCTCGCGGAGCACGAACATCTCGCCCTGCGCACCGCGCTCGAATGAACGCGTCGCCTTCGAGCGTGACGCCCACATCGCGAACATCAGTTCGTGCACCGCCTCCAGTTGGTAATCCATAGCCGCTCCATACGCAAAACACAATTTGTCTTACAGGGTAAGTTACTTACAGTAGAAGACAAATTTCATTCAAGGATCAAGAGGAACGGTCAGGGAATCGAGGAGAGCGCGGTGACACGCCTCCGGGCTCGGCATGAGGCCACACTCCCACGACAACGAATTGCAGGTAAGCTTTTAGCATGTTTTCACCGTTTGTCAAATTTCGCTGAAATATAACCGCCAATACTGAAAAAATGGGTTCGGTATTCTTCTGTGGCGAGTCTTAAGTCATAACATTCACGTGTTGTTTCAGGGAAGGCTTCTATGGGCACGCAAACCGCATCGAACAGTGAAGGACGGAATCCGATCGTCGCCCGTGCGGTCGATCTGTGCAAACGCTATGGCAAAGGAGACAACAGCGTCATCGCCCTCGACCACGTCAACGTGGAGTTCAGGCGCAAAGCCCTGACGGCGATCATGGGTCCCTCGGGTTCCGGCAAATCGACGCTCATGCACTGCATGGCCGGGCTTGACACCCCACCAGCGGCCAGGTGTTCATTGAAGACCTCGAGGTCTCCTCAATGGGCCAACGCGAGCTCACGCAGCTGCGTCGCAAGGAGATCGGATTATCTTCCAGTCGTTCAATCTGGTTCCCACGCCCACCGCGAAGGAGAACATACTGCTGCCACTGCAGATTGCCCACCGTCCCATCGATATGGATTGGTTCGACAAAGTGGTGTCGGTGGTCAAGTTGCAGAACCGTCTCGACCATCGCCCGAGCCAGCTGTCCGGCGGCCAACAGCAGCGCGTCGCCTGTGCGCGGGCGATCATGGAGCGGCCGAGCGTGATCTTCGCCGACGAACCGACCGGCAACCTCGATTCGCGGTCGAGCCATGAGGTGTTTGAATTCCTGCGCATGTGCGTGCGCGAATACGGGCAGACGATCGTGATGGTGACGCACGACCCGCGTGCCGCGTCGTTCGCCGACCGCGTGCTCGTACTGTCGGACGGCAGCATTGTGCAGGACCTCGACCATCCGTCGTACGACGACATTCTCGCGGTGTTCGCGCAGGACGACGACCCGCAGAACGGTCCGGTGGAGGTGGAGTCTGCAACGGCAAGGAGCGCGGAACAATGATTCGCATTGGTCTACGCGATGCCAAAGCGCATTTTCACCGCCTCGTGATGTCGATCATCGCGATTGCATTGGGAGTCTCGTTCGTGGTCGGTTCGTTCTGCTTCCGTTCCATGCTGAACGACCAGGTGACGCAGCTGATGGGCACCAATTCGGATCACGACGTGTATGTGCGCGGCACCACCGAAGAACAGAACGACAGCTCCTTCGCCACCAGCGGGCCGATCTCAAGCGGCACGAGCTACAACAAGATCGATACGAGCCTCGTCACCCAGATCGAGCAGGTCAAGGGCATCGACAACGTAAGCCCGCCCGAACGCACGATAGGTGCCACGCTGCTCGACCATGACGGCAATGCAGTGGTCACCACCGGCGCGCCAACGCTCATGATCAGCGCATCATCCGAACACCCTTGGCGCGCCGCCAATTTCATCGCCGGCACCTATGCCACCGGCGAGCATGAGATCGCCCTTTCCCAGGACGCCGCGAAGAAGGCGGGACTCCAGGTCGGCGACACCACGCGGCTCATCGTCAACGGAGAGCCGCACACCATGAAGGTGTCGGGCGTCTTCACCACACAGACCGCCGAACTCGGCGTGCTGATCATTCTCGCACAGCCGGCGCTGGTCAATCAGCTCATGCAGTTGCAGGGCGAAGACACCTCCAAAGTAGACAAGATCGGCGTATACGGCAACCGCACCACCCCACTCACGGTTCAGAAGCAACACCAGCTCGCGGACCGCATCAACAAGGCGCTGCCCAAGGATTCCAAGGCCCATGCGGTCACCGGCCAGTCGGTGCGCGACGAGGCCACGAAAAGCACGCAGGAGTCACTCGGCTTCGTCCAGCCGCTCATTCTCATCTTCGCAGTGATCGCCCTCTTCGTCGGCGCGTTCATCATTGCGAACACGTTCACGATGATCGTGCGTGATTCCATGCGCGGCTATGCGCTGCTGCGCTCGGTCGGGGCCTCCCCTGCACAGGTGTTCTTCAGCGTGGTCATTCAGGCGCTCATTCTTGGCGTCATCGGCTCGGTGCTGGGCGTGCTCCTCGGCTGGGGGCTCATAGAGCTCATCGACTGGGGCCTGAGCAAGGGCGGCTTCCCGCTGTCCGGTTCTCCAACGCCTTCGCCTACGGCAGTCGCCGTCGGCTTCATGGTGGGCGTGGTGGTCACGGTCATCGGCTCCGCCATTCCCGCGCGCACCGCCGCCACGGCACCACCCATCCAGGCGATGAACGAGACGATGAACCCCGAGAAGCCGGTGACGGCACGCGGTTGGATCGGTGCCGGCATGGTGGCGTTCGGAGCACTGTGCTGGTTGTTGTGCTGGCTGCTGGCAGCCAAGAAAGTCTCATGGGCATGGCTCACCACGGTGGGCACGGGTTGGCTGCTCGGCTTGGGCGGCGTATGCACGGCGGGTGGCGTGATCGTGCTCGCCCCGGCTCTGGTGACAGGCGCCGCCAAGGTGCTGGGGTGGCTCCCCTCTCGCATTCCCGGTGACCGGCACGCTGGCCACCCGCAACATCGGCCGCACGAAACGTCGCACCGCCAACACGGCCGCCGCCCTGTTCGTGGGCGTGGCAATCGTCAGTTGCCTGAGCGTGCTCGCCTCGTCAATGCTCGCCTCGGTGAGCGATATGATCGACGACAATCTTCATGCCGACTATGTGCTCGTCTCCGCCGCGCTCTCGCAATCCGTCTCGCCGAAGGCCGTCAATGACGTGAAGCACACGGCCGGAGTCGGCGCAACAACGGCGGTGCGCACACTGCCCACCGTCAAGCTCATGCAGGCGAACGAGCAATTCACCGCCATGGCGGTGGACCGCGAACTCCTCGATGCCATGTACCCGGCCACCCATCAGGAAGGCGATGCAGCGCAGGCCATCGAGCATGGCGAGATCGCCGTCGGACGCAAGGTCGCAGACTCCAACGGGTATGCAATCGGCAGCACCGTGGAAATGGAGTCCAAGAACATCGGCATCGACGAAGCGGCCACCAAGCAGGCCATCGCGGCATATGAACAGCAAGTGGGCGAGCAGGTGTCGGTACATCGAACGGGCAGGTACGTGGCATGATCGCCATAGAATCGGTGATTCTCTCGGTGTTCGGCACCGTGCTCGGCATCCTCGTGGGGCTCGGCGCCGGCGTGGTGGTTCGCCAGGCGTATCGGGACAACGGTCTTTCCACCATGAGCATCCCATGGCTGCAACTGCTCGGCTTCCTCGGCGCGGCCATTCTCGTGGGGTTGATCGCCAGCATCTCGCCGGCAAGCCGCGCACTCAAGAAACCGGTGCTCGAAGCGGTGGCCAGCGACTGATCAGCCGCGTGCTACGCGTGCGCATCGCCCGCGGAATCTATGGACTGCTTGAGATCGCGGTTCTGGAAGCGCTCATGCAGCACGCAGTAGCCACCGAACACCACGAGCCACACCAAACCGGCGATCGCCGGTCCGCGGGTGTCTGCCCCAATGAACAGCGTGCAGTAGATGAACACGAAGAACGCGGTGGTGAGCGGGTTGAGCACGCGGTACGCCGGCATGCGGAACCCGTTAGCCATGAACTGCGGCGAATTGCGGTAACGGTAGTGCGCGATCATCGTCAATATGTAAATGAAGATGATCACGGCCGACGACGCCGACGAGAACATGACGAAAGCGCCCGAGACGCGCGGGATCATCTCGATGACCGGCGAGAGCAGCACGAGGATCGCCGATGCGATGATCGCGCGCGCCGGCACCTTCGTCTTCGAGACGACGCCGAGTTTCGCAATCGCAGGCGACGGGGAATCCTCGGCGATCTCATACAGATGGCGCCCAGCCGAATACAGCAGCGAGTTGAGTGACGAGGCGGCGGCCGTGACCACCACGAAGAACACGAGGGCGGCCGCCCAGTTCGCGCCTGCGTATTCGAACACCATGATGAACGGCGAGGCGAAGGAGCCGTCTTTGTTCGGGCGGAAGTTGCGCCACGGCACAATCGTCATGATCGCCAGCAACGCGCCCACGTAGAAGATGAGCACGCGCACGATGATGCCGTTGATCGCCTTCGGCAGCACCTTGCGCGGGTTCTTCGTCTCGGAGACGGTGACGCCCATGAATTCGATCATCTCATAGGCGAAGAAGACCATCTGGAAGCTCATCAGAAACGCCAGCCAGCCATTCGGCGCGAGCGAGAATCCACGGGTCAGATTGTCGAGCGTCACACTGCCGGCCGGCGACACATGGTCCTGCCCGGGCACCTGCACGGCGTTGTATTTGAAACCGCAGACGAGCATGATCACGGCCGTGGCGATCATGGCCACGATCAGCGTGATCTTGATCATCGAAAACCAGAACTCCGCCTCGCCGAACGCCTTGACGGCAATGAGATTGATCATGACGAGCAGCAGCAGGAACCCGAGTTCTATGAGCCCCTTCCACGCGGAGACGTCGTACCCAAGCGTGCGGAAGAACGTGACGCAGTACTGCCCCACGGCGGTGATCTCGGTCATGCCTATGAGAATGAGCACGATCCAGTACGACCACAGCGCGAACTTGCCCCATCCGTCACCCAGATAGAAGCGAATGAAGTTGATGAACGTGTGCTGGCTCGGGTCGCGGTACATCAGTTCGCCGATCGCGCGCATCATGAGGAACATGATGCCGCCCACGAGAATGTAGACGAAAATGATGTTCGGGCCGGCCAGATTGATCGACTTGCCGGAGCCGAGGAACAGGCCCGTGCCTATCGCACCGCCGATCGCGATGAACTGCACGTGGCGATTGCTCAGGCCACGTTCCATCTCGTTGTCTTTGTCGAGCGTCTCGAGCGAGGCGTTCACTTCCTCTTCGTGAGGGGTCTCATGAGGTTCCGCTGGTTGCTGCACATCCGACATAATATTTCCGACTCTAGCAGGCATCCGTTGCACATCGCGTTCGCACACCGCAAACTATTCGACGGACTTAAGCGAGCTGACGGGGTCGATGCGGTCGAGCACCGGATTGACGAACAGCTGCACGAGCCATGCGAATGCAAGCGTGGCCACAACGGTGATGATGTAGCTCCACCACGAGATATGCACCTCGAAGTAGATTCCGGGCATGTTGAGCGCGTTCGTGAGCAGGCCCGACACCCATCTGCCGAGCGGCAGGCCTATGACGATGCCCATCACGGTGAGCACCATCATTTCGCGGTTCACATAATGGTGCACCTCGCGGCCGTAGAACCCGAGCACCTTGAGTGTGGCCATCTCACGCAACCGTTCCGAAACGTTGGTGTGCGCGAGCGTGAACAGCACGACGAGCGCGAGGCTGCCCGCGAGCGCGACAATCAACGCCACGACCGCGCCCATGAGGTCGAATTTGAAATCCTCGGCCTGCTGTGCGCACGAGGTGGCGCTCATGACGGTCGCCTCGTTCTTGAGGTGCTGCACGTATTCGCTTTGCTCGCTGTCGCTTCCTTTGAGCTTGGCGTAGACGGCGTTCCAGGTGATTGCTGGTTCCGTGCCGCCATCGCCGGCCTGTTGCGCCGGGAACAGCTGATGGTAGAGGTCTTCGGAGATGAACGCCTCCGCGCCGATCAAGCTGCGGGTGACCTGCGCCACCTTGACCTTGTGCGGCTGGGTGCCGTCGCCACGCAATGTGACCTCGCTGCCCGCCTTGATGCCAAGCGACTGTGCCGCGGACTGGGCGACGATGATGCCGCTGTTGTCGAGGCGCACCGGCTGGTTTCGGTTGCCGCCATGCACCCAGCCGAGCAGGGAATCGCCCTGCGCCGGCTGCAGATCGAACATCGTGTTGAGCTCGCCCAGCTGGCGTTGCGGCACCACGGTCAACTGAACATTCGTGCCTCGGTCATTGGCATTGGTGATCTCGCCGTTCTCGATGCGCGTCTCCATGATGGCCGTCGTTGTACCGTCGGAGACGAGTTTCTTTCTCAATGCCTGTTCGTCGCCGTCGTTGGCCACGGCGAGCATGTCGTATTGGTCCACGCCACGGTACTGGTTGGGCCCGAGTGCGGCCACCGTGTCGTTGATGGCCAGACCGCACAGGATCAACGCGGTGCAGCCGGCCACACCACCCACCGTCATGATGAGCCGCGCCTTGAACCGGAAGATGTTGCGTGCCGTCACCTTGTTCAGGAAGCTCATGCGGCTCCAGAGCGGGCGTACACGTTCGAGCAGAATACGCGAGCCGGCCTTCGGCGCCTTCGGTCGCATGAGGGCGGCCGGCATCTGGCGCATCTCGCGCACCGAGGCAATGAGTGCCGCTCCGAGCACGCCCACCACGAACAGCAGCACGCCAAGCGAGCCATAGAGCCAGTCATATTCGAGCCGCAAGTCTGGAATCGCGTAGAGTCCGCGAATCACCACGAGCAGGAAGGCGGGAATGCCGAGGAAGCCGATGAGCAGCCCCAATCCGCCGCCGATGAGGCATGCCAGCAACGCGAACAGAGCGTAGCGCAAGGTGATGGCGATGCGCCCGTAGCCCAAGCCAAGGTAGGTTCCGACGAGCCCGCGGTCCTCTTCGACCAAACGGCTCATCGTCGTCAGGCTCATCATCACGGCGACCACGAGGAACACAATCGGGAACGCCTTGCCGAGCGACTCGATCGAGCTGATGTCGGATTTGAGCGAGCTGAACCCGGCAAGCGCCGATCTCGACTGCACGTACCAGCGTGGCGTGGCGATGCCGTCGACCTTCTGCTGTTCGGCGGCGAATGCGCTGAATGCCTCATTCCGCTGTGTGTCTATGGCCTGCTGCGCCTCCCTCAGTTTCGTGTCGGCGGCCGCCCATTGGCGCTGCGCCTCGGCGAGTTGGGCCGGCTCCGGAACACCGACCGGAATCTGCGCAGTCTGGGCGTCGAGTTGCTTCAACTGGTCGTCCAGCTGCCGGCGCTGGGCGTCGAGTTTGGCCTGCGCCGCATCGATCTGGTCGAACGCCTTCTTCTTCTCGGCATCGAGCTTGTTCTGGGCCTCCTCCACCAAGGCGTTGCGCCGGGCCTGCTCGCGCTTGGCCTGCACACCGTTCTCAATGCGTTTGACCGTTCCCGACACAAGATCGTCGTAACTGGCCGTGAAGGCATCCTCATTCTCGGCATCATCGAGCCGGAGCACGATCGAGCCGTACACCTTCGGGTCGGCGGCGGCGATGGGTGTGCCATCGGCCTTGACGAAGGTGCGCTGAATGCCGTCCGGAGCCGTGTAGAACGTGTAGTCGTTGGTCACTGACGAGCGGAATGCGGATCCCGAATAGCCACCCGGATTCGTCAGGTCGGAGGGGTCGGTGACGATGCCGACGATCTTCAGCCCATGGGTGCCATCATCCTCACCATCGGCGGCGACCTCCACCGTGTCGCCGAGCTTCTTGTGGGTGTCGTGCGTGAACTGCGCGGTCACCGCCACCTCACCGGGCTTGCTCGGCAGCCACCCCTCGTTCACATAGGGCCTGTCCAAGGCGGCTGGCGAGCCACTTGCCGGCTCTTCGAGGGTGGCGTTCAGCTGCTTGCCGTCGCCATCCGCCACCTTCACCCGAATCATGCGCATGCCCTGCGCTTGCTCCACTCCTTCCACCTGCCTCAGCGCGTCCACGTCGGCATCGGTGAGCCCCATCGTCGAAATTACCTGCACATCGTGCAATCCCTGCGCACGGTAGAACCGGTTCGCGGCCGCGAAAGTGTCGCGGCAGCCTGCGTAGATGCCGGTGAGCACCGCAACACCCAGCATCGTGATGATGAGAATCGACAGGAACGGCTTCCACGCATGCAGCCCGGAGCGCATCGTATCGAGCAAGAATGCCGAGCCCACTGCGCGCGCATGCCCATGTTCGGCATGCAGCGAGCCGGAATCTGCAATCTGCGCATGCACATCGGCATCGCCAACGGGAACACCTTTACGCCGTGCCATCTCGCCCCCCCTACCATTCAATCTGCGAGATCGGCACCGGGTGTTCGTTGGTCTCCTGGCTCGTCACCTTGCCGGAGCGGAACCGAATCACCTTGTGCGCCATCGGGGCGAGGGCGGAGTTGTGCGTCACAATGAGCACGGTCATGCGCTCGGTACGGCAGATGTCCTGCAGCAGTTGCAGCACCTCCTTGCCGGTCTCGTAGTCGAGCGCGCCGGTCGGTTCGTCGCACAGCAGCAGCTTCGGTTTCTTCGCCAATGCGCGCGCGATCGACACCCGCTGCTGCTCGCCGCCAGACAGCTGCGCCGGGAAATTGCCGAGTCGATCCGCGAGCCCCACTTTCGCCAAGGTCTGCGCCGGGTCGAAGTGGTCTGTGCAAATCTGCGAGGCGAGCTCCACATTCTCGAGCGCCGTCAGATTAGGAATCAGGTTATAGAACTGGAATACGAAGCCGATGTCGTTGCGCCGGTACGTCACTAGATCATGGTGATTAAGGTCGGTGATGTCGCGGCCGCCCACGATCACGCGTCCCGAGGTGGCGGTATCCATGCCGCCGAGAATATTCAGCGCAGTCGTCTTGCCGGCGCCGGACTGGCCAAGGATCACGCTGAGCTCGCCTTCGTCGGCGGCGAAGCTCGCACCGTCGAGCGCGCGGATGGAGGAGGAACCGGCAGGGTACTCCTTGACCACATCATTGAACTCGATGTATGCCATGGCCACCTCCATCTATACAAATTGCACGTCATCGCACAGCATACATATATAGATTATGCGAAAACCAATCTGGAGTACAGTGGCCGCCCCCGCGTGCTGCCCGCCAATGCGGTGCAACATACGGAAGCATCCGTGGGATGTGCCACTAACCACCCCGCCAACGGCACAGCTTTCGGAAGCATCCGAGAAACGTGCCACAAAGGAATCTAAAATGGCACAGCCTACGGAAGCATCCGCACAACGGACCGCAAACCACCCCTGCAGCGGCACAGCATACGGACGCATCCGAGAGATGGGCCAGAAACCACCCCATCAGAGGCACATCTCACGGAAGCATCCGAGAACCAAACCGCAGGCCGTCTTCCCCGCAGCACAGCGTACGGAAGCATCCGAGAAACGTACTGCCAGAAGGCTCCAAAATGGCATGCCTCTCGGAGGTATCCGAGAAACGCGCCACGGAATGGTCTGAAAACAGCATAGCTTTCGGAAGCATCCGCAAAACCGACCGCGAAGAAGTCTGAAAACGGCATGCCATACGGAAGCATCCGCAAAACCGACCACACAGCGGCCGACGGCAACGCCTACTTGCGCGTGGAGTCGAGCACGGTCTTCGCGTCGCGCTTCGCCGAGGCGCGCGAGGTGATCGCATACGCGGCGAACAACACGGCGAGCCAGATCACACCGGCGATGAGCGCAATGCGGTAGCTCGGCGAGAAGCACATGAGCACGGCCACCATGGCGAGGAACGCGATAATCACATACGGCGTCCAGTTCCACCCCGGCAGCTTGAACCGAATCTTCGCGAGCGCCTCGGCACCGCGCAATCCGTTGAGCTCGCCCGGACCATCACCGGCAGCCACACGCCGCCGGAACAGCATCTCGGTGATCATGATCATCGTCCAATTGATAATCGCGGCGATCGTGGCGATCGACATCAGGTAATTGAACGCGAACTGCGGCCACAGGAACACGACCACGACGGCCACCACGGTCACGGCGGCGCTCGTGAGCACGCCCGCCACCGGCACGCCGCGCTTGTTCACGCGTCCCAGATATGCCGGCGCATTGCCTTGGCGTGCGAGCGAGAACAGCATGCGCGAATTCGAATACAGTGCGGAGTTGTATACGCTCATCACTGCGGTGAGGCATACGAAATTGAGGATTCCGGCGGCCACCGGCACGCCCACGGAATCGAAGATCTGCACGAAGGGGCTCATCTTCCCGTCGATGCGATCCCACGGCACCACGGCCATGATGATGCCGAGTGCGGCCACGTAAAACACGAGAATGCGCCAGATTATGCCGTTCGTGGCGCGCGGGATCGTCTTGCTCGGGTTCTCCACCTCGCCTGCGGTCACTCCGATGAGCTCGGTGCCGCCGAAGCTGAACATGACGACGACGAGCGCCATGAGCAGGCCGTCCCAGTGGCCGTCGGCCGCGCGCGACATGGCGCCGTGCGGGAAGAAGCCGCCGTCCACAGTGAACCAGTTCGCGAACGAGGCGCGCACGCCGGAGTCGGTGGGCAGATTCGCTACGATCACCCACAGTCCGCCCGCGATCATGGCGATGACGGCCACGATCTTGATGAGCGCGAACCAGAACTCGAATTCGCCGAACTCGCTCACACCGAACAGATTGAGCAGCGTGATGAGCACGAGGAAGAACGCCGCCGACGCCCACTGCGGAATGTTCGGGAACCAGTAGTTGACGAAGGACCCGACCACCGCGAGCTCCACCATCGACACGAGCACATAGTTGAACCAGTAGTTCCAGCCCGAGATGAACCCCGCGCGCTTCGACCAGTACCGCGACGCATAGTAGCTGAACGCGCCGGCCTTCGGCTCCTCCACGCTCATCTCGCTCATCGCGCGCACAATCACGAAGATCGCCGCGCCACCAATCACATAGGCAAGCAGAATGGACGGCCCGGCGAGCGCAATCGACTCGCTCGACCCGTAGAACAGACCGGTTCCAATGGCACCGCCCAGCGCAATGAGCTGAATATGGCGGTTTTTCAACGATTTATGCAATTGCTGCGGGTCGGCGTTCCGCTCCCCTGCACCATGTGAAGCACTCATAGGCATCCTTTTGCATAGCCCGCGTGTGCATACGCGGACGCTCCCATCTCTCCTGCGCCGCCGCACGCGCGCTCGCACGTTGCTGCGGTATCGCCATTCTACGCGCGAGCCGTATATCTATGATCATGCCGGTGCGGTGCCGATGGATCAGATTACTCCCCGGCGGACTCCGGACCTCTGTTCGCACGCTCCGCCGCCTGCCTGCGTATGCGGTCGAGTGTGCTCACCGAGTCACGCGCCGGCGGCACGAAATAGCGGTCGTACGAAATGAAGCAGCGCTTGTAGACGAGCGCCAGGATTATCGAATCTGCAAGCAGCGTGAGCGCGGAGACCGCCGCCAGTATGACGAACTGGTATTTGGCGGCGTTCACTGGGTTCTGACCGGCGATGATCTGGCCTGACATCATGCCCGGGATCGTCACGATGCCACTTGAGGCGAGCATGGCGATCGACGGAAGCAAGCCGAGCGTGATCGACGAGGTGATCGACGGCTTGGCGGCCTCCCACGGCGTCGCACCAAGCGCGAGCAGCGTGTTCACCTCTTCGTAGCGTTCGCGCATCGAATTGAAGAATCGGCTCAGGCCGAGCGCCAGCGCGGAGACCGTGTTGCCGAGCAGCATGCCGGTGAGCGGTATGATCAGCTGCGGCGAATACCACGGGTTCGGGCGGATCACCAGTTCGCCCACCAACGCGAGCATGAGCAGCATCGTCACGGCAAGACTCAGCAGCACGAGCGGCACCAGGCCTTTCGGTATACCTTTGGCGCGGCTCATCGTGATCTGCGCGGCGGCGACGAGCATGACCACAATGAGGCCGATCACCAGCCACACATTCTGCGCGCGGATCACATATTCGAGGATGAAGCCCATGGCGAGCAGCTGCACGAGCGAGCGGGCGGTGGCCCACAGCAGCGACTTGGCCACGCCGAGTTTCATCAGCGCGGAGACTCCGGCGGCGATGCACACCATGAGCACCGCGATGAGCAGACCCCAGTTGTCTATGGCGAAGTATTGCTGCATGTCAGACCTCCGTGTGCGTGCTGGGTGCGGATTGCGCGGTCTTTAGCGGGGAGATCGTGCCGTTCGCGAGCACCATGATCCGGTTCGCGCGGCCGTCGGGCTTGCGGTGGCGAATACGCACGACCGCAGTGCCGTTGTCTGCCGCCTTGCGCAGAATATCGGCCACTTTGTCGGCGTTTTCCTCGTCGAGCCCGGCGTCCACCTCGTCGGCGAGCAGCACGCCGGGATGCGTGAGCAGTGTGCGAGTGAGTGAAACGCGTGCTGCCTGGCCGCCGGAGAGATCTTGCACGGCGCGCGCCAGATCGATGTCGTCGCAGCCCAGCGAGTCGAGCGTGGAGCGGATGAGCGAGTCGGGCAGTTTCTGCTCAGCGGCCTCATGATCCTGCGAGACGCGGATTTTCAACGACCACGGTAGGCGGATCGCGTCGGCCACATTGTCGCCGATCAGCACGGAGGTCTGCGGCAGGTAGGCCACGCGCTCGCGCCATTGCTGCGGCGAGAGCGTGTCGGAATCCACGCCGTCGAGCACGAATTTGCCGGTCGTGTTCACGTTAAGTCGCGCGAACGAGGTGAGCAGCGTGCTTTTGCCGGAACCCGACGGCCCGGTGATGTCGACGATCTCACCGCCGTGCACTGCGAATGAGAGGTCCTTGAAGATTGTGCGTGTGCCGCCGGCATCATTGTTCACGACGGCGGTCACACCCGTCGCATGGAAATCGTGCGCTGAACTCATGCTTCCCATTATGGGCAGACCTCCCCCGTGTTGCCTATGGCGTAAGACACACGGCGACCTGTGCGAGACTCCGTGAAACCGCGCGGCCCTGCCCGACTCGGACTGACATGCTCTCAACTCCGCCTCACCTCAGGCCGCCATGCCCCCAACTCTGCGTAAAAAAGGGTCAATATGCAGTGTCGAATTGTCCCGATTTACGCAAATGGAATCCGGCATATCTGCGATATCTACCCTATCTGCCCTATCTGCCCTATCTGCGTAAAAAGGGTCAGTATGGCGGCTCCATCTGACTCTTTTTACGCAGGAAGAACAGCACGCGATGGCTCCACGCCCGCTATATGCGAGAAGATTCCTCCGCCGCTTACTTAGTTCGTCTCACACGCAGATCGGATTCCACGGTCTTCTTCGGCAGACAGCTACGCGCAAAAGAAAAAGCGCCGCAAATGCGACGCCTTGCTATTTCAGCCGACCGCCATCACCGTGACCTACCAAGCAAGGGGAAACACAAGTCTGGTGACGGCGGCTTGCTGAAAGTCTTAGTTGAGGCCTTCCTCGACGCCCTTCTTCGTGGCGGGCGCAATGGACAGGGCCGGGTCACGCAGCGGGATCATCATCGCCTGCGTGGCGTGGTACAGGTCGGACTTGCCCGGCCACACGGTGTCGATGACTTCGTTCTCGCGGTTGAGCTGGTGGAACCAGGAACCGTTCTTGTGATCCATGAGGTAGGTGTCGATGTACTCGAGGAAGGTCGCATACCAGTCGGCATACTCCTTCTTGCCGGTCACATGGTAGAGCGTGGCGGCGGTGTTCACGCCTTCGGCCAGCGTCCAGTGCATGCGGTCGTGCACAACCGGCTTGCCATCCCAGTCGGTGGTGTACACGATGCCCGGCGCGCCGTCGGCGTTCCAGGCGTCTTCGACCGCGCGGTTGAACAGGTGCTCTGCCGCGTCGAGGTACTTCTTGCCGTCACCGTTCAGCACGCCGTCCTTGCCGTACACCGACAGCGCATACTGCGTGATGAGACGTGCCCATTCGATGCCGTGGCCCGGGGTGGCGCCGTACGGCTTGAACTGGTCGTCCGGCTTGTCGGCGTTGAATTCGAGCTCCGGCTCCCAGTCGGAGTTGAAGTGCTCCGGAATGCGCCAGTTGTTCTCCTCGGCCCACTTGAGCACATGCTCGATGATGCGGCCGGCGCGCGTACGCCAGCTTTCGTCGCCGGTGACGTCGGCGACGGCCAGGCATGCCTCGACGGAGTGCATGTTCGCATTGAGACCGCGGTAGGTGTCGAGTTCCGCGAAGTCGGTGTCCCAGGTGTCGACGCTCAGGCCGATCTTGTCGTCCCAGAACTTGGTGAGGTAGACGTTCTCGGCCTGTTCGAGCAGTTCCTTGGCGCCCGGGCGGCCCGCGAGCAGCGCGGAGGATGCCGCAAGCAGCACGAAGGCGTGCGCGTAGGCCTGCTTGGTGGGCATATGGCAGATGTCCGGCGTGATTTCGGCATACCAGCCGTCGTGCTCCTCGTCGTGCAGCACGCCACGCAGACCGCGGATGCCGTCGTCGACGAGTTCCGCGGCGCCGTCCACACCGAGCAGCGTGGCCAGCGAGTAGACGTGCGTCATGCGGCAGGTGATCCAGGTGGCGCGGTTGCGGTCCTTCCACGGGGTGCCGTCGTCGCCCAGCCAGTAGGAGCTGCCGTCGACCGCCGGGAAGCGACGACCGAATGCAATGAGATTGTCGCGGGAGATGTCGAGGAACTTCTTGTTCTCCGGCGTTCCGATCTGGTACTTCGGATCTGTGTTGGCCATGTGCCCTTGCCTTCCAATGAGGGGCCCGCGCGTGACGCACCGGCCCGATCCTGCTGTTCTGCCGCCGTGCCGGAATCTGGATGAGGAGTCTTCGCATGTCTTCAGATTCCAGATTTCCCGGTTCGCGACCTGCGATCCGCTCGCATCGTCGTTGACAGAAACGTTCTGTATACAGCGTATCACTGAAGCGCTTAAGTCGCAAGCTCGAAATGCCTATCGTGTGTCAGGTTTCACGACCTCCATATGCGGGGAGGGCGACCACGTGAGTGTGGCCGCGCTCCCCGCATTCCGCCGCGCACCGGCGAATCAGATATCAGATTGCGCGCATGTCGAGCTGGCGCAGCGCATCCCCGGCGGTGTCGAACGCAAAATCACGACCCCAGTATTCGATCTGCGGCATGTCGCCGTCCGGCGTCTTCGCGACGATGCACACGCCGTCGCGACGCAGCACGATATGTGGTCCCTCGTCGTACATAGGTATTGCCCCTCTTGCCTGATTCTCCGCTCACCCACTTTGGTGAGGGCATTGACTTTTCCTTGATTCCATAATATATTAAGCGGTTAAGTCACGCAAACGAACACCGGTCTGCGTGCGCCTCGATCGCCGAAGATGGGCACGTCGCACACAAGCCGCGGAAAATGGCGGAAACAATCTGCAGACCATAACAAAACGCAGATTTTTCGAACATGACCGCACAGTAGGGAACACCGTCCGCGCCCAGCATTTACCCAGCGCACTCACTAGAATGAGATGAGGTCTAATAGGCGGACGAATGGAAGGCAAGCAGCCGAAGCTCACGCCCGAGCAGCGCGAAGCAATCGACACGTTGTCGTCGACGCCGCAGTACCAAGGGGAATCGAAGATCAAGATCTTCATGAAGATTCCCGCGAAAGACAAGGCCGCGTATTCCCGCACGCACTTCCTGGTGCCGCTGCTCGCCGCCGTCATCGTGATCGCGCTCGGCACCTTCGTCATCGTGCGCCTCGTCAGCCCGGTACCGCGTCCCGCACTGTATGCGGCGGCGGTGAGCGGATCGACGCCGATGGGCGAGGCCGACAAACTCAAGGACGACTATGCGAAGAAACTCGGCAAAGACGTGATCATCGACGACTATTTCGACATGAACAAAGACGGTCTGTCGAAATTGCAGACGATGATCGGCAATGAGCAGATCGACGTCGTCATCGCACCGCACGACGTGTTCGCGAAACTGGCGAGCTTCGGGTACTTCGACAATCTCAAGACCACGCTGCCCGCCGCGGAATACGCGAAGGTGGGCAAATACGCCATGGCGTTCCATGGATTCGACGACTCGCGCGTGACCGACGCGATCGACGAGTCGGGCAGCGGGCAGGGCAAGTCCGAGCCGTACGGCCTGCTGCTCGAGCATGCGCCGCGCTGGGACCGCATCGAAGGCGCGGACGACGACGCACTCGTCGGCATCGCCGCGAACACCCAGCAACTCGACACCGCCAAGAACTTCATCCAATACCTGTACAACTAACCCATAGCAAGCATCGTCACGCGGCCCACGCCGCCAAACCAGCCGGGACTCCCGCGTCCCGCCACATGAAGCGTTTAAGGAGAATGATAGCCGGAGGAATCTTCCGTCAAGACAACCCGTACAACACCGTGATGAACCGCATCGGAGACATCGCCATGCTCTCGGTGGCGTGGTTCGTATGCTGTCTGCCGGTCGTGACGATCGGTGTGTCCACCGCGGCGGCCTGCGAAGTGGCGCGCGAGATGCAGGAGGACCGCGACAACGGCATTTTCAAGGGCTTCTGGCGTGCGATCAAACGCAGATTCGGCACCGGCATGCTGCTGACGCTGTTCCTCGGCGTGCTCATTGCGCTCGGCGCCTTCGACCTGTGGTGGATCTCGCGCAGCATGGCCGGCGACATGGCGAGCGTTCTCTACGGCGTCACGCTGGCGGTGTTCATCATTGTGGCGATGCTGTTCGCGTTCCTGCTGCCGCTGTCCGGCCGTTCCAAGCTGAGCGCCGGCGAGCAGATCAAGCAGTCCGCCAAGCTCGCGACGATGAAGCCGTTCATCGCGCTCGTCGTCGCCGCGATCTACGCGCTGCCGATCGTGCTGCTCGCCACATTGCCGAGCGCGGTGATGTGGGTACCGCTCGTCTGGTGCATCTTTGGCGGCGGCGCGAGCGCCTGGGCACAGATGTGGCTCATCCGCCGCGCCTTCGACCTCCAGCCACAGGACTGACGCACACCGCAGACTCGCTCCTCATGCGACACATTCCCGCATATTCCCTACGGGATGTCACCATCTGCCACAGGAGCCCATAAACTGTTACGGGATGTCACCATCTGCTACGGGATGTCATCTGCGATTAACGGGTTGTTGGAATATAGCCATTTTCTGAGGATCGCACCCGCACGGATGGGTTTGACTATGACATCCCGTAGCAGATGGTGACATCCCGTAGGAAATAATTACCGGGTAATAGCAGCAACGTGACACACCGATGCTGGCGAGGCCACCGGAATCACTGCGCGGCAGGCGCGGTGGAGGCGCGCTCGATGAGCTCGTATGGCGGCTCCTCCACGTTCTCCACGTCCTCGCCATCGATGAGCTTGAGCATGAGCTGGGCGGCGAGACGTCCCGACTCGAGAATGTTGCGGCTGAGCGCGGTGATCGGCGGATGCGCGGCGACGTTCATGAATGAATCGCCCCACGAGATGATCGAAAGATCCTCGGGCACGCGCACACCCTTCACCGAGGCGACGCTCTCCCCCGCCAGCGCCATCACGTCGTTGTCGTAGATGATCGCGGTCGGCCGCGGTTCCACGCTGAGCAGTCGCTTGGTGGCCTCGGCGCCAGATTCCGGCGTGTAGTCGGTGTGCAGGCAGCGGTAGCGCATGCCGAGCTCCGTGGTGATCTCCGAGAACGCGGCGTCGCGGATGTACGAGTGGCCGAGCTCCTCCGGTCCCGCCACGCGCGCGATGTTCTTGTGGCCGAACAAGGCGAGGTGCCGGATCATCGTGCCCGATGCCGCGGCGTCGTCGCTCATCAATGTGGGCAGACCGCTCGTCAGCGACGAATCCGCCAGCGCGAGGCACGGCATCTGCGGATTGTTCTTCATCAGCTCGATGCGCGGGTCGCCGATCTCCAGATTGAGCAGCAGCAGCGCGTCGACGTTGCCGGTGGCGATCCAGTCCTCGAGGATCGAGACCTCGTCGTCGTCATCCATCGACATGCGCACGAGCAGCGAGTAGTCGCGTTCCTCGAGCGCGGAGCCGAGGCCGGAGATGAGGCGCATGATGTAGGGTTCCGCGGAAAGCAGCTGTGGATCGTAGCCGAGCACGAGGCCGATTCTGCGCGTGCGCGACTGCGCGAGCGACTGTGCCGCGCCGTTCGGACGCCAGCCGAGTTTGCGCGCCACCTGCAGCACCTTCTCGCGCGTGGCATCGGAAACACCCGGCTTGCCATTGAGCGCATACGAGACCGCACTGCTCGACACACCTGAGGCCTTCGCCACGTCAAAGATCGTCACTTTGGCTTTCTGCGCTACCATAGCTCGCCCCCATTCACTGAAATACTCCAGTAATCGGTATCCAGTGTAACTTAAAGTTACTTAACAAATTATGTCATCGTTGACGTTGCCAGGTAGCCGGCATCCCCGTTTTCACACAGTCTTCGCATATATGCGATACGGGAATGCCGCGCGTAGGCAGTCGCTGCATACGCGCGGCCGGGTTGCCTGAAGAGGCGTCTGTGGGGAATCTGCGAACTGAAATTACTGAAGTTTGCAGATTCCCCGCGGCATGCGACTAGAAGTCGCGCTTGAGGTCGTTCGCGCTACGCAGCACGTTGGCGGCGGCGAAATCGGCCGGATCGCCCGCGTAGTCGGTGCCGATGTGGAAGGTGACCGATTCGCCCGGAAGCAGCGAGACGAGGCCTTCCTCAACGGTCGCCTTGTCGTCGACCTTGCCGACCATGCAGAACAGGTCACGCACGTAGTCGTTCGCGGTGACGGTGAGTTCCACGCCGTCGGCGGTGCGCTTGGCCTTGGTCGTGAACGCGTCGGCCGGGGCATCGAGCTCCTGCGTGAGGATTTCGGCCGGGTTGTAGATCACGCGGGCGAAGGAATCGTCGGACGGCACGGCAACGATGAGTTCGTTGTTCGCATCGCCGAAGTCGACAATCTCCTCGTTCAGCGGGAAGCCCTTGTGGCTGGCGGCGTCGAGTTCCACGTCGTCGATCTGCTGCGTGGCGAGCACGTTGCCGTCGAAGTCGACGCGGTTGACCGCCCAGGAGCCCTTGTACGGCTCGTTCGTGTCGTTGAGCACGATGAGCTCGAGGTGATCGGCGTCGACCTTCACACCCTCCCAGCTGTGGGTCTCGCGGTACTCCTCCGAGGTGCGCGGCTGGATCGTGGCCAGACGCGGTGCGAAGAAGTCGCGGGAGGCATACCAGACCGGCTTGCGGTGGCCGTTGAAGTCGACGGCCGCCATGCTGAATGCGCATGCGGATGCGAGAGCTATGGCTGCGATCTTCTTGACCTTCATGGTTCTTCCTCTCATTGTGGGATGTTGTCCCTGGCAATGACTCTGCCTTGAATCCTTGCCGGAATTCGCTCCCCGCAGCTTCGCGGGCTTGCGAATCGATGATTGAAAGAATAATTCCCCTCACCCGAGTTTATCAAGCGCTTAAGTTCTTTTACCGAGCCAATTTGCCTCAGATTTCACACCGCCGCAAATTACCTCTCCGCCGCGCTTTCCCGAATTTCCGCGGATTTCAAATTTATTAGACCGTCACACAAAACTGGGTGAGATTCTCTGCAAGTAATCCCAAATAGTTAATCGCTTCAGGCGACGCGCCGTCCACATCCTGAAATCAAAACGAGCCGGGCGCGAATATGCAACTCGTCTGTGCATGCTCATACATGTGCATATCCACAGACATTGCATGACCCGCGCCCGGCGCGCCCGAACCCGCTACTTGGCGGAGTGCTCGGCGATGAAGTTACGGTACCAGTTGTAGCTGTCCTTCCGTATGCGCTCCTCGGTGTCGTAGTCCACGTAGGTCAGGCCGAAGCGGCGGTCGTAGCCGAACGCCCACTCGAAATTATCCATCAGCGACCACACGAAGTATCCGATGACATTCGCCCCCTCCTCGATCGCGCGGTGGACGGCCTCGAGATGGCGACGCAGGTAGTCGATGCGGTCGTCGTCGTGCACCATCTTCACACCATCCGGGCCGACTTCCACCTCGTCGGGGCACGCCATGCCGTTTTCAGTGACGACGAGCGGAATGTGGTCGTAGTCGTCGTTCAGGCGAACCAGCGTGTTATAAAGCGCATCCGGGTCGATGTTCCACCCCATCTGCGTGTGCGGGCCGTCGGTAGGCAGCCAGTCGATGTCGCTGGCGCCCGGCGCGGTGGAGGCCTCGGTGCTCTGCGGGAACTGCGGGCGGTCGCTCATGGCGAGCAGATTCGTCGAGTAATAATTAAGCCCCAGGACGTCAATCGGCTGGTTGATGAGCTTGAGATCGCCGTCATGCACGAAGTCCCAATCGCAGATTCCCTTGGTGATTGCGAACAGCTCGTCCGGGTAGTAGCCGCGCAGCATCGGATCGAGGAACACGCGGTTGGCAATGAGATCCACGCGGTGCACGGCATCCGCATCACCGCGGTTCACCTGCAGATTCAGCGTCACCGAGAGATCCGGCTTCGCTCCGGCCTCGGCACGCACTGCCTCGCACATCAGACCATGTGCCAGATTCAGGTGATGGGCGGCGCGGAACGCGAGCGGGCCGGCGCCCAGGCCGGGGGCATGCTCGGTGCCGCCGTAGCTCAGGTGCGCCGAGCACCACGGTTCGTTGAGCGTGGTGTAGGTGTGCACACGGTCGCCGAGGCGCTTGGCCACAATGCCGGCATACTCCGCCATGCGGAACGCGGTCTCACGGTTCAGCCAGCCATCCCGGTACGGATCTTCGTTCAGATACTGCGGCAGATCCCAATGGTAGAGCGTCACAATCGGGTCGATGCCGTATTCGAGCAGCTGGTCGACAATGCGCTCGTAGAAATCGAGGCCCTTCTCGTTCGGCTTGCCGTCCGGGGTGGGAATGACGCGCGGCACGCCAATCGAGAACCGGTATGCGTTCACGCCGAGATCGCGCACGAGCTTGAGATCGTCCTGCCAGCGGTGGTAGAAATCGTCGGCCTTGTCTCCGGTGTCGCCATTCAGCACGCGGCCCGGGGCGTGCGAGAACACATCCCAGATCGACGGCGTGCGGCCGTCTTCGTCCACCGCGCCTTCGATCTGGTAGGCGGCAGTCGCGGTGCCGAACTGGAAGCCCTTCGGGAACGTCATCGTCATTGCTGATTCCTCCTGTCGATACATCCGACACAATACACGTCGCATCCGAGCACAGACCCGCGCAAATCCCGGATCTGCTCCGGCATTCATTTACTTACTCTCGAGTCAGCATATGCCAAATATAGCATGCTCCTCCCCTCCACACCGCCCGCAACACGCGCATCGCCAACAATCTTCCACATCCCCCCCGCTCTCTTCCATCCGTTACGGGCCAGATTCCCCATCTCTTACGGGCTAACTTCTTGCTTACGGGCCAAGTTTGTGCGTACGGGCTACGATTTTGCGTTACAGGCTAAAGAAAGTCGGGGCCCCGGCAAACGGGATCATTGGAACATGGCGGTTTCCGACTACCCGTTTTTCACGAAAAGGCAGAGATGCCCTAGCCCGTAACCGAAAATCCTAGCCCGTACGCACAAACTTGGCCCGTAACAGAGTTCGCAACAGAGTTTCGCAGCAAAGTGAGGGCCGCGACACCGCGAGAATAGGCATATAATCGGCACAGCAGAGACACATAAGGAGCAGCATGCAATTCATTGACGCATTCAATCCGGCTTTCCGCACGATGGGACGCATCGGCGAATCGAAGAACCACTTGCCGCTGTGGGTGTTCCCCTACACGCAGGCGCGGTTCCGCTTCACCGGCACCTCCCTCGCCGTGCGTCTTCGCAATTTCTGGAACTACGGCCACACGCGCATCGGTGTGATCATCGACAACACCCAGTTCAGCGTGCGTGTGCCGTCGCCCGTCGAACCCGAGCCCGACGCCGCCGTGAGCGTGGGGGAAGACGGCATGCTCACCATTCGCATTGCAAGCCACTTGCCGAACATCGAGCACCGCGCAATCGTATTCAAGCGCGAAGATGGCGGCATGCACTACATGGAGTTCGCCGGCGTGGAGATTGACGACGACGCGCAGATTCTCGCACCTGCCGAACCCGCCAGCACACGCCGCATCGAGGTGTACGGCGACTCGGTGAGCTGCGGCGAGCGCAACGAGGCCGTGCTCTGCACCGGCAAGGCCGACCCGGACGAAGATCTGAGCGCCTACAGCAACTCATGGTTCGCCTACGATGCCATCGCCGCCCGCGCATTGGGTGCCGACCTGCGCATCATCTCACAAGGCGGCGCACCGCTGCTTGACGGCATCGGCTGGTTCAACGCGCCCGATTACCTCGGCATGGAGAGCATCTGGGATCGTGTGCAGTACAATCCCGCGCTCGGCGAGCCCACCGACTGGGATTTCCGCGACGACGACCCGCAGGTGGTCATTGTGGCGCTCGGCCAGAATGATTCGCACCCGTACGATTTCATGGCCGCAGATTACACCGGCGAGCAGGCCGCGAACTGGCGCGCCCGCTATGCCGAGTTCCTGGGCGATCTGCTCGAACGGTACCCGGATGCGCATATCATCTGCACGACGACCGTGCTGCAGCATGACCGCAACTGGGACCGCGCGATCGACGAAGTGGTGAGCGAGCTCGACAATCCGCAGATTACGCACTTCGATTATTCGCGCGCAGGAACTGGCACCCCGGGGCACCCCCGCATTGCCGAGGACGAAGAGATGGCGCGCGAACTGGTCGCCTACATCGATTCGTTCGGCGCAGAGCTGTGGCAATAGTTCACTGAGACTCACCCCTTGGTGGTTCCCTGAAGGTCGGCTGGGTAGGGCATCGTCACTGGATCGCAAGCGCCCTTTACGTTCCTCAACCCTACCCAGCCGACCTTCAGGGAACCACCGGTACGACCCACCCGCTCTCCGACCTAACCAGCGAATATCCAGAACGTCTGAAACAGGTGTCGTCATGCCGGGCGGAGGGACAGGGTTGAGGAACGGATCGAGTCACGAAGCCCCCCCTGCCCCACCATGCATTCCGCCTCGAACCGGCGCTGCTGTGCAGGGCGGCCGGGCGGGGTTGAGGAACGTAAAGGGCGCTTGCGATCCAGTGACGAGACCGCGCCCGGGCGCCCTGCACAACAGCGCCGAGAGGGTGGGGACCGAGAAACCATCGACAACGCTTTCAGACGCATAAGGAGACACAACATGACAACTGTGACCGGCATCGCACCGGGGGCATCGGGAATGGCCGAACCTACCAGCGACAACGACGGCGCGCACGACCGCACCAGAAGCGGCAATCTGCGTGTGGACGCCATATTCAGCGACCACATGGTGCTGCAGCGCGGCAAGCCGATCGCCGTATTCGGCGAGGCACCCGCTGGAGAAGTCGTCGCCGCATTCCTCACCGATGCGCGCGGACAGGAGATCGCGCAATCTGAAAACCATGCGAACGGCGACGGCACGTTCATGCTCACATTGCCCGCGCTGCCGGCAGGCGGACCACTCGCATTGCGCGTGCGATGCGGCGCCGACGAGCTCGTGTTCCACGACGTGATGGTCGGCGAAGTCTGGCTCGCCGGCGGCCAAAGCAACATCGAGTTCGAGTTGCACAACAGCGAATTCGGCAAGGAGGCCGTCGCCGACGCGCACGACCCACTGCTGCGCTTCTACAACACGCCGAAGTCCGCGCGGGTCAATCTGGCCACGGAATCCGCGTCCGGTTGGCAGACCGCCGAAGCGCCGCAAGTCGCCCACATGAGCGCCATCGGCTACTACTTCGGCAAGCAGCTGCGCGACGCGCTGGCGAACGGCATTGCGGTCGGCGTCGTGGATTGCTACATCGGCGGCACGTCGATCAGCGCATGGATGAGCGAGCATCTGCTGGAGCAAACCGGGCTCGGGCGTAAGTATCTACAGGCATATCGTGACGCGATTGCCGGCAAGACGGATGAGGAGATGCTCGCCGCGCAGACCGCCTGGCAGCAGGTGTTCGACAAGTGGAACGCCGACGTCGCCGCCGTCAAGGAGGAACACCCGGATTATTCGCAGCCGCAGATTGACGCGATGCTCGGCCCGTGCCCATGGCCGCCGCCAGTCACGCCGTTCGCCGAGCGCAGGCCGTACGCGCTGTACGAGGCGATGATCCGCCGCGTGGCACCGTATACGCTTGCCGGAATCCTGTGGTACCAAGGCGAGGAGGACGAACTCAACGCGGCTGGGTACGGCGAGCTGTTGCGCGGTCTGATTGCGGAATGGCGCACGACATGGCATGACGATGCGCTGCCGTTCCTCGTGGTGCAGTTGCCGCAGTGGATCGCCGCGGCCAACGCCGAACATGATCCGCTGCGTTGGCCGGTACTGCGCGACGAACAGTTCACTGTTGCACGTGAAACACCGCACACGAACATCGTCTGTGCCATGGACTGCGGCGAATTCGACAACATCCACCCCGTCGACAAGCGCACGCTCGGCATGCGGCTCGGCGACACGGCATTGCACGACGTCTACGGTCTGCAGATTCCCTGTGCCAGCCCCGAGCTCGTCGATCTGCAGGTGAGCGAGGGCGGCGGCGAGATGGTCGCCACGTTCAACCATGCGCAGGGACTCCATTGGCACGGCACGACGCCGGATTCCATGCGCGCGATTGCGGACATTGCCGAAAGCACCGAGCGCAAGGCCGGCGAATCCGGTTTCGAGATCGCCGCGAGTGCGGACTCCGAGTTCGTCCCGGCACACGCGCGCATCGAGCCGAGCGACGATCTCGGCAGCGACATGCGCGTCGTGCACCTATTCTCACCGGAGGTGCCGAAGCCGACCCACGCGCGCTATGCCTGGCGCAGCTGGGGTCCGGCACCACTGTTCAACGACGACGGCCTGCCCGCGTTCCCGTTCGCCAAGTAGCCCGGTCATTGCCGCCTATGCTCCGGTTGTATGCCGCGGCTGCCGTGGTTGCCGAGATCACTGCGGTCACCGGCGCGCGTCTCGGGCAGCCGCAGCTATGACTGCGGCTCGTTTCTCGGAAACTTCCGGGTAATCCACCATGCATGCGGGCATACGCGGTCTATTTCACGGAGTCTTCCGTACGATATGCCGTTTGCAGACCGCTCCGCGGCACAGCTTACGGAAGCATCCGCGAAATCTGCTACGTACAGCCCGCGCCCCGGCATAGCACACGGACGCGTCCGAAAGATATGCCGTCACTGCGTCTATCGGCGGCCAAACACACGGAACCATCCGAAAACCATGCCGTTTGCAGACACCTCCGCGGCACAGCTTACGGAATCATCCGAAAGAATTACCACTTTTGCCCTCATTTGCGGTCAAACAAACGGAAGCATCCGCGAAAACTACCGCGCGCGAGTTGCTTTGCGGCGCGGTTCACGGAAACTTCCGCAAACTGCGCCACGGCGGGAGAACGCTCAGTGCAGAAGGCCGCTCAATGCAGGAGAACGCAAAAGGTGGGGCATGCCTATGCATGCCCCACCTTGACAGATGCGAAGCTCACGGCTTCATGCGCGGACGCACCGCACGCGGCTCACTGAACCTGGGCGCGGGCGATCTTGCCGGTGAAGGAGTTGGCTTCGTCGGCGTCCTTCGCGGCGTCGTTGTTCCAGGAGAACATGGCGCGCAGCTTCGGGCCGACCTCTTCGATGCGGACGTTGGAGTACTCCTCCTGCAGCTGCTTGAACTTCGGGGCGCCGGCAGCCTGGTCGTCCATGAACTCCTTGGCGAAGGAGCCGTCCTGAATGCGCTGCAGGTGGTACTGCATGCGCTCACGGGTATGCTCGTCGATGACGGTGCTGACGTAGTCGCCGTACTGAGCGGTGTCGGAGCAGCTCCAGCGATCCTTGTTCAGGCCGCCTTCGTTCATGAGGTCGACGATCATCTTGAGCTCGTGGCACACCTCGAAGTAGGCGATCTCCGGCTGGTAGCCGGCGTCGGTGAGTACCTCGAAGCCCATTTCGACGAGCTTGTTCACGCCGCCGAGCAGCACGTTCTGCTCGCCGAACAGATCGGTTTCGGTCTCTTCCTTGAACGTGGTCTTGATGGCGCCGGCGCGCAGTGCACCGAGGGCCTTCGCGTAAGCCAGTGCGAGATCCCAGCCGTCGCCGCGCGGATCCTGCTCGACTGCGGTCACAACCGGGACGCCACGGCCTGCGACATACTCACGGCGGACGATGTGGCCTGGGCCCTTCGGGGCGACCATGAAGACCGGGTGGTCCTCGCTCGGCTTGATGTAGCCGTAGTGGATGTTGAAGCCGTGTGCGAAGGCCAGGGCGGCGCCCGGCTTGATGTTCGGCTCGATGTCGTTCTCCCAGATTCCCTTCTGGTACTGGTCAGGGGCCAGGATCATGATGACGTCGGCCTCGGCAGCGGCTTCCGGAACGCTCTTGACTTCCAGACCCTGCTCCTTGGCGAATTCCACGGACTTCGAGTTCGGACGCAGGCCGACGACGACGTCGACACCGGAGTCACGCAGGTTGAGCGCATGCGCGTGGCCCTGCGAGCCGTAACCGATGATTGCGACCTTCTTGCCGTCGAGAACCGAAAGATCGCCGTCGTCTTCGTACCAGATCTGTGCTGCCATGTGGCACACTCCTTTTATTTGTGTTCGGCGTGGGCCTCCTAGCCCATGCCCATGCTTGATGTTGTCTGCCGCCGCGCCGGTCGCGCCGTGTTGGCCCGCTCGGGCGGTGGCGTCTGTAATCCCTATGTGTTGGAGATTTTGTCCCCAAAACTGAAATCTCATCTTACCGAAATCTCCACGCACGCCCGCATCGCGTCCATCTTTTGGATACCGGCGGTGCCGCGTTTTGGAACGCCCTCCGTTTCTTTTGGAAAATACCGGGCATTCGTCCATAGATCATTGATTACCGCGGAGATAGATTGACCATATTCTGGACATTTTGTATTACGTATTGCCTATCCCTATCGGACTGTTTCCTATTGCCCTGCCGAACTCCTTTCCTCTCACACGGATTCCAAGGATTCATATGTTCACTGCATGTAATCCACGTTCTTGGTCTCACGGCACGTCAAGATCGCCACCAGGCAGCACAGCGCCATGACGCCCAGATAGAGCCCCACCGAGCCGACACCCCAGTGCGACGACAGCCATGTGGCGACCGACGGGACGAACGCCGCGCCAACGATTGCGGCGATGTTGTAGCCGATGCCGGAGCCCGTGTAGCGCACGTTCACACTGAATAGCTCGGGCAGCAATGCGCCAATCGGACCGAAGGCGATGCCCATCAGCGCAAAGCCGAGGCACAGGAACAGCATTGCGGCGGCGGTGTTGTGCACGCCGACCACGGCGCGGTTCATGAGCAGCGGGAACAATGCGGCGAACGCGAGCAGCGCGACCGACGAGCCGATGATCACGCGACGGCGGCCAATGCGGTCTGCAAACACGCAGGAGAGCACGATGAACAGGGCGAACACGCAGACGGAGACCATGAGCATCGTCATGTACTCCTTGGTGGAGAAGCCGAGTCCACCGCCGCCCTGCGCATCGCTCTTCGTGGCCCATGCGAGCGACCATGTGGCGAGCGTGTAGAACAGCGTGTAGGTGACGGCGACGAGGAACGTGGCCTGCAATACCTGCCGCCAGCTGGTGCGGAACACCTCGAGCGCAGGTGCCTTGACGACGCGCTGGTCTTGCTTCGCGGCGCGGAATGCCGGGGTCTCCTCCATGTGCACACGCACGAGCAGTCCTACGACCACCAACAGCGACGAGAGCAGGAACGGCACGCGCCAGCCCCATGCGAGCATCGCGGCGTCATCGTTGAACAGCTCGAGCAGCACATAGGTGCCGTTGCACAGGAAGAACCCGATCGGCGCGCCAAGCTCGGGGAACGAGCCATACAGCGCGCGCTTGTTCGCAGGCGCGTTCTCGGTGGCCACGAGCGCGGCGCCCGACCATTCGCCGCCGAGTCCGATGCCCTGCACGAACCGGCAGACACACAATGCGAGCACGGCCCACACGCCCCACATGTCGTAGCCGGGCAGGCAGCCGATGAGGAAGGTCGCGACGCCCATGGTCATCAGTGAGACGACGAGGGTCGCCTTGCGGCCGATCGAGTCGCCGAAATGACCGAAGATGAGCGAGCCCACCGGGCGGGCCAGGAACGCGACGGCGAAAGTGACGAGCGAGAGCAGCAGCGCGACGGTCGGGTTCGTCGCATCGGAGAAGAACACGCGCGGGAAGTAGTTCGCCGCCGCGGTGCCATAGGCGTAGAAGTCGTAGAACTCGATCGTCGTGCCCACCATCGAGGCGGCGATGATCGTGCCCACCGACGACTTTCCCGCCCGTCTGAGCGCATGCGCGCGCTCCCCCGCCAGCGCCGGGGCGCGGCGCCCCGCTTCCGTTTCCGTTTCGACCGCGGTCATGAATCTCCTTCTTTCTGTGTTGCGATATGCAAAACCCTGCTCTTCGGCAGGGTTCGAGATGTCATGTGCGTCGCCCTGCCACATCGGCAGGGCTGGATTCTGGGTATACGAATCAGCTCGCCGATGGCGAGATAATAATTCGTACAATCTGCAGTCGTGCGACCATGGTCTCACTCATCGCGAGCCTCCTTTCCGCGTATCCGTTTGCGTTGCTGTGCGCGGCGCGCGCTTGCCGCGGCGCCGTGTTGGGTTAGAACCTACTCCCTGGCCTGCGACCGAGCGCACGAGGTGTCCATATAGTGAGATTTTCGAATCTGGTCAGCGAGATATAATGCGGCACTTTTGCTTTCAATGCATAGACATAACAAGCCATATCGCCCAGTGGCATCATGGGTGCGCACAGCTAGGGCGACGCACGCCATCTCCATACACTACACTCGTTCCATGCCCGATGAATCCCACCGCACACCTATGACCTCACCTACATCACAGGCTCCCGTGCCATCGGCACCAGCTCGCACCACCTCACGCTTCCGCAAACCTTCGGTCGCGCTGTCATGGATTCGCGGCATCGTCTTCTTCCTCGACATCCCTCCCGTGCTGTTTCGGGGATGGTGCGCCTTCGTTGGCAGCGAAAACAACGCTCCTGACAATCCTCCTGATTGCGCGCCAATCAGTCCATGTCCGGCCACGCCGATTCAGCGGCATCGCGAAATCACAATAGCCAGCTGCTCACTGGGATTGTGGATCCTATGCGTCGTTCTCCCGTTCCCGGCGCTTGCCGCCTGCCTCGAGCGCGATAAGACCCCGCTCGCCCGCGCCTGCACTATCGCCCCTTGCGTCGCCGTATTTCTCGCAATCTGGTTTGCCCTCCCCCATCTGCTCACCTTCTGGACCGAAGATTACGAGCCCTCTGCCTACTACATTCGCTTCGCCCTCATCTCGACGTTCTGGCCCGCCTACATCATCACGCAGGCCCGCTGCTGAGATTTTGAAATGTACGGCGTAATGCCGTACAATATTGTCATGGCAACCATGACACGAACCGCCCGCATCGACATGCGACTCACCGAAGAGGAAAAACGACTCATTGAACAGGCCAGCGCTGCGACGGGATCTCGCCTCACCACCTGGTGCATCAACAACCTCATCAACGACGCCAAACGCGACCTGCACGCCAACGCCATCATTCGCCTATCAGATGAGGCCTTCGACAGGTTCGTCGAGAATCTGGACAGGCCATTGACCGAGAAACAGCAGCAGTTCCTCGCATATCAGCCGGAATGGGCATGACCGCGATGCCATTCACTCGCCCGGAACGCGCCCAGTGCCCTGTCGACTTCACCGGATTCGACTGCGGGGAACAGCAGATCAACGACTGGCTGAAGCACCATGCCAACGCCTCCAACAAAAATGGAAGCGCCGCATTGTATCTGTCTTACGATCATGAGACGAACGAGCTCGCCGGCGTGTACACGCTCAGCTCCACAACGGTCGCACGCGACGAAACGTATGCGCCGTGGATGCGCAGGAATTCCCCAATTCTGGTACCGGCGGCGCTCCTCGGGCAACTTGCGGTTGCCAACCACTTCCAACACCGGGGATTGGCCAAGGCGCTTATCCGCGACGCGGTCGACAGGACGCTTCAGCTCAGTCTGACGATTGGCATACGTGCGCTGGTGGTGGATCCGCTGAACAGCAATCTGACAATGTTCTACGATTCATTGGGGTTCGAAGGATTCAACGGCGAAACGCGAATGTATTTCCGCATGCCGAATTACCCACGAACGCTCTGAGCGCGCGCCGGAGACCCCGTCAGTCGGCGAGACGCGAGGAGGTGCAGAGCACAACGACGAGCAGCGCCAACGCCAGCACGCCGGCGACAATGAACAGCGGGGCAAATGCGTCTGCGGCAACCACCACAATCGCGCCGACGACGACGCCGAGCAGTCTGCCCACACTGTCGAGGCTGTGCAGCACGGCGAGCACATGGCCGGTGTGCTGCAGATCTTCGATCGCATGAAGCGCCTGGGTTTGCGCGAGCGAATCGAGCATGGCCAGCGCGCAGCCGCCGAATGCGGCGAACAATATGAGTCCGGCGCGATTGGGCATCGCGATGCCGCAGATCGACGCGAGAAGCATGACGGTCGACGCGAGGGCGAGCGGTGCCCTGGCACTGGAGAATCGGCTGGTGATCGGGTCGAGCAGCACGGAGGATATCGCGGCGAGCACATAGGCCACCACGGCCATGGCGGCAATCGTCACCGCCGTGTACTGCAGTGAATTCGGGGCATGCACCCCATGCTCATAGCGCACCAGGAACCCCACGTACGTGATCGAGACGGCGAGCGTGGCCGAGACGAGCAGGCGGATCACGGCGATCACGCCCCAGTGCCTCACGCCCTGCGGCGCGCGGAAGGCCACGAGCAGCTTGTCTTCGTCGAGCGGAGTGACGTGCAGGTATTCGCTCGAATGCTCGCGCGGCGGCACGAACAGCACGACGACGCCGGCGGCGAGTATGGCACCGGCGCATATGTCCATCGCGGCCTCGACATGGTCTGCCATGCCAGCGGCGAATGCAGCGCCGGCGAGCGACCCCGCGAACATGGCGACATTGCGCCACGTGGCCACCGCGTTACGGAACTTGTCGGGCACCATCTCGCCCACCATTGCGGAGCACGCCATCGCCATCACCGCATAGCCGAGCTGCATGAACACCCAGACGAGAATCATCGCGACGTTCGTATGGCATGCGGACAGCGCGAATGCAAACAGTGTGGCGACCACGGTGCCGCCGATGAGCCAGGGTGTGCGACGCCCCAGAGAAGCTCGCGTGCGGTCCGACATCGCGGAGGCGAATGCCGTCATGAACATCGCGACCACAATGCCCACGCCAATCAGCACCGCCAGATTCACGGTGCCGTCGAAAGCGCCGCCGAATTCGTCGAGTCGCAGCGGCACAAGCACCACGGTGAGCGCGACCATGGCGAACGACAGCAGCAGCGACGCCGCGGCAAAGCCGCTTTTCATGCGCAACACCTGCGTGTGCGTCGGGCGGTAGCCGGTGGAATCGACCATCGGATCACGCAGGTCGAAGAACGCGGATTCCACGTCGGGAATCGGCTCGTCGGAGGCCGGGTGAGACAGTCCGGCCGCATCGGCGAGCGCGGCGGCCTGCACCTCCGGGTGTGTGGCGGCGGGCGGTGCGGTGACCGGCTTCTGCCGCACGGCCAAGCGCGCGACCGCCGACTTGTCTTCGGCACTCAGCGCCTTGTCGAGATCGGGCCGGTCGTCAATGCCGGGGCGAATATAGTTCGATTTCGGGAACGTACGCGGGGTCTGCGGTTCCGATTGCTGCGACTGCGGCACTGCGGAATCATTGCTGTTCTTGCTCTCATTACTCATATTTCCCACAGTAACCGCTCGCCGCCGCGCCATGCCCGGCGTTCGATGAACGCCGAGTGAATTCGCCGTTCTCTATTCTGCCACCCAGGCGCTGGTTCGGATTACCTAATGCCTGGCGAAGGCGCTCAGCTGGGCGACCGTGCCGAAATAGCGCGCCGGGTCGAGCCCGTCCACCGTGGGCACGTTCGTCATATGCACGCCATCGAGGCCGCCCGCCGCGACGATTGCGTCGAGCACGGCGCGGTGCCAATCGGGTTCCAGGTACGGCTCGACCTGCGGGCATCCCAGCGCGCGCATGGCGCAGACGAGCGCATGCGCACCCCAGTTCGACGTGCCGGCGACGACGAGCTGGTCTGCCGCCACCGTGCATGCGATGCTCTCGCCGTGCGCGACCACGCCGCTGATCGCATAATCGGCCACGCGTCCCATGCCGATCTCGTTGCCGCCGTCACCCACGCCTATCGTATGCAATTCAAGCAAAGCGAGCTGGCTGAGCGGGGCCGTCCATTCGGCGATGTCGACGCCGCGCATGTTCCGCGGTCTGCCGTCGCGCGCCGGCCCGACGCGTTCGATGAACACGAGCGTGTCTATACCGTGGCGTTTCACCAGATCGATGACCATGTTGAACCATGCGTCGAATTCGGGTTTCGCATGCGGCGCGATGAGCACGCGGTCCTCGGGGAGCAGATCGCCCGCCGCCGCGCAGATGACCGGCGCACAATGTTCGTCGCTGATGAGCCACGCGTCGCCGCCCACCGCGCGTAGTGCCATGCACACTTCGAGTGCGCCCAGCGGTCCGTCCGTTTCGGCGGCCGGCTGCTGCGCCTGCGGAATGTAGAATCCGGTGACGACGAGCGCGCGTGCGGGTCGCTTAGTTTTGCGCCGGTTCTCGCGTCGAGCACGCCGCGGCTGCTCCGTGCCGAGGGCAAGATGGCGTGCCGAGCGAAACAGGTCGCCGCGCACATAGGTCATCAGTGTTTCCGACCCGCGTCCCACGTCGGCGGCCGCCGCGGTGGCGATGCGTGAGATGCGTGGGTATTTACTCCAGTCCGTGATGCTGCCCATATTCTCCTCGATGAATGTTCGGTTGCCGATTGCCGTGTGCAGATGCGCCCGCTAGTCGATTGTGCCGAGCACGGCGCCGTAGTCCGCCTGCTCGCCGACCGGCACGGTGATATGAAGCGTTCCGGTGCCGGCGCAAGCGCTTCGCGTTCCATCTTCATCGCCTCGAGCACGACGATCGGGTCGCCTTCGCGCACCGGGGCGCCGTCGTCGGCGAGCCAACGCACCACGGTGCCGCCGAGTTCCGCCGTGACCGGCGTGCCGTCCGCCGCGGTGTTGGCGTCCGATGTGGGCGCGGGACGGGAGAGGCCGCCGAGCCGTGCGGCGAGCAGGCCTGAATCCACCCCCGGATTACCCGGCCCGCCGGCGTTCGCCCATCGCCCGCTCGCCGGCGCGACGCCAGTCCTCAAGCGTTTCCGAGGGCAGATTCGGCAGCAGTTCCTCCTCGATCCAGCGCGTGTACACGCGGAAATTCGCATTGGACACATCGTCGTCGGCCCTCCAGTCTGCACCCGCGCCGAAATCCGCTGATTCGAGCACCGCCTTGTCGAAGGGCACCACAGTGGGCACGCCGTGAATGTGCAGTTCGGCGAGCGCGCGTTCGGCTCTGCGCAGGCATTCGGCGCGCGTGGAGGCCTTGACGATGAGCTCGGCGATCATCGAATCGTAACGGCTTGAGATGGAGTCGCCGGCCGCGACGCCCGAATCGAAGCGGATGCCGGGGCCGGTGGGCACCTGCAGGCTTTCGACGACGCCGGGGAACGGCACGAAGCCGAGTGAGGGGTCTTCGGCGTTGATGCGGAATTCCATCGCATGCCCCCCCCGCGGCTCTGGTGTGACGCCGGATTCAAGCCCGGGCACCGCCTCCACCGGCGCGCCCTCGGCAATGGCGAGTTGGGCGGCCACGAGATCGACGCCGGTGACCGCCTCGGTGACGGGGTGTTCCACCTGGATGTGCGTATTGACCTCCATGAAGCTCATCGTGCCGTCGTCGACGAGGAACCCCACCGTTCCCGCGCTTTCGTAGTGCGCGCGTGAGCAGATCGCCACCGCGGCGCGCTCGAGCTCCCGCACGGTCTCGGCAGCCAGGAACGGTGCGGGCGCCTCCTCGATGAGCTTCTGGTTGCGCCGCTGCAGCGAGCAATCGCGCGTGCCCACGGCGAGCACGGTGCCGAACTGGTCGCCGAGCACCTGCACCTCCACATGCCATAGCCGTGCGAGGAAGCGCTCGACGAAGCAATCGCCGTTGCCGAACGCCACCTCGGCCTCATGCATTGCCGATTCGAAGGCGGCCGCCACCTCGTCGGGCTCGTGCACCACCTTCAGGCCACGGCCCCCACCGCCGTAGACCGCCTTGATCGCGATGGGCAAGCCGTGTTCGCGTGCGAACTCGACCACTTCGGCGGCGATCCGGCGCGCCGCGACTTTCGAGCCGAGCACGCGGATCGTCTCCGGCTTCGGCCCCACCCACACCATTCCCGCGTCGATCACGGCCTGAGCGAAGTCGGCGTTCTCGGCGAGGAATCCGTGCCCCGGATGCACGGCGTCGGCGTGTGCGCGCACGGCGGCGCTCGCCATCGCGTCGATGTTCAGGTAGGTGTCGGCGGTCTCGGCCGCACCCAGTGCGTACGCTTCGTCGGCCAGACGCACGAACAGCGCGTCGGCATCCGGCTCCGCGTAGCCGACTATCGCAGTGCGTCCGGCTTCGTGGACTTGATGTTCGTGACCATCGACGAGAAGCTCGTCTCGGTCGGGTCGAAGGTCTCCTTCTCGCCATACACCACGTTGACGCCGGCATCGCCGACGGTCTTGGCCACCACGTCACGCAGCGACGTGCCATACTCGTCGTTGAACACCGCGATGGCGAGGTTCTTCACGCCATCCTGCACGATGATCTGCCCGAGCACCACGCCCTGTACCGTGTCCGGCGGAATCGTGCGGAAGAAGTAGTCGTTGAGACCCGAGAACGCGGTGGATGTGGCGCCCGACGAGATCATCGGCACCTGCGACGACGTCACCTGCTTGAACGTGTTCTTCACCACCGAGCTCGACGGCGGCCCGACCACGACCGACGGCTCCCTGGCGAGCACCGACTGCGCCGACGACGTGTTCTGGTCCGCGTGGTCGGCGTCCGAGGTGTCGGCCGAGACGATATCGATGTCCTTGCCGAGCACGCCGCCGGCCGCGTTGATGTCGTTCTGTGCGAGCTTCATCGTCGCGATGTTCGCCGGTCCCAAATATGCCATGGAGCCGGTGAGCGGGAGGAGCCCGGCCGCCGTGAACGTGGCCTCGTCGGCGTCCGCCTTGCTTTCCGCGCCCGAGCCGCAGCCCGACAGCGTGAGCATCGCCGCCGCGGCCATTGCCGTCGCCGTGACCATCCATGACTTGATTTTCGCATTGTTCATTGCAATCACCGTTTCCTCTCTCTGATCTCTTGCCCGCGCGAATCTGCGAATGCAACTCTTCGCAAGCAGGCGAAGCGGTGGTTTCGATTCACATCCCTAGACTTCTTGCGTGAATCTGTCTGCAGATTACGTGCGCCACAAACCGAGCGCGTGAGCGCCGCGTTACGCTCGCATGAACGCGGAAAAGCGTTCGAAACACAAGGTGATATGGAACAGGCCGGCAACGCGAACGCTGCCGGCCTGCGGTCTGGAGAGAGGTAAGGGATTACTTGACGTTGCGGATGCGCATGATGAGTGCGGCCGCGGCGAGCACAATCACGATCGCGACGCCGAACACCCATGCGTAGGCGACGGCGGGCGTGGTGGAGACGTGCATCGAGCTCTTGACGATGGAGACGACGAGCGAGGTCATTGCCGTGCCGATCACTGTGGAAAGCGTGTTGGCGAGGTTGAGAATACCCAGATCCTTGCCGGCTTCCTTCGGATTCGGCAGCACGGCCACGTTGAGCGCCTGGTCGATCGCGTTGTAGACGCCGTAACCGAGGCCGGCGACGGCGGCGAACAGATACATGCCCATCGGCGAGCGGAAGAACAGCGGCATCGCGGCACCGACGGCGAACAGGCAGCTTGCGAGCGCCACCGGCAGCTTGCGCCTGCCGAGACGGTCGGTGATCGGGCCTGCCGTGACGGCGGCGATCAGCGAGACGACGAGCGTGATCACGCCCATGGTGGCGATGATCGTAGCCGCCTTGTCCTTCGCATTCGGATCGCCGGCGTAGATGTAGTCCTGCGCAATGTACAGCTGGTAGGTCGTGATCATCCAGTAGCCGCCCATCATGAGCGTGCGGCCGACGAGCGCGTAGTAGAAGTCGGGGGCGTGGCGCGGCGGCCGGAAGTTCAGGAGCACGGACTTCACGGTCACATGCTCGCTCTGCTCCTCGAAGCGGCTCGACTTCTCACGCGGCCACATGGCGACGACGAAGATGCCGGTGAGACTGAAGATGCCCAGACCCATCATCCATGCGGAGAAGAGTCCCGACTGCCCCTGACGCAGGAACGCGGCACCCACGACCGAGCCGAGCGTCTGGCCGACGGCGATGCCGGCGCCGTAGAAGCCGGAGATCGTACCGCGCACCTTGTCGGGCACACGGTCGGACATCACGGCCACGTATGGCGCGAGCATCATGTTGTAGCCCATCTGGGCGACGCACCACAGGAAGATGATCAACGCCTCGTTGCGCGTGAATGCGATGGCCCCGATGGCAAGACCGGTGATGATGCCGCCGCCCACGATCCACGGCGTGCGCTTGCCGAAGCGGGAGCGCGTCATGTCAGACAGCGTGCCGAAGATGATGTTCGCCAGCAATGCCACAATCGCGCCGATCGAGTTGACCAAGCCGAGCATGGCTTCCTTGCTCGAGTTGTCAATCAGCTCGAACACACGCGGCAGAATGACGGTGCTCAGCGCCACCCACGGAATCGCGCAGGCGACTGCGGAAACGGTGAAGCCGATGCCCAAGCGCACGAGTTCGGCCTTGGTCGGGCGGTGGCCGTCGGCCGAGACCATCGGATCGCGCATGTCCATGAATGCGGACGCCTCGTCCGGCACCGCCGTGTCCACCGCGGCCAGCGCCGCCATGCCGGAGCCGACGGCCTGCGAATCGGTGGCGAGTTTGGTGCCCTGCACCTGCTCGTCGCCCACACTGCTGTCGGCGGCTCGCTTCTTCGGCATCGGCGCGGTGAGACGGGAGATGTTCTCCTTGTCTTCCTGGCTCAATACCTTGTCGAAGTCGGGGCGGTCGTCGATGCCCGGGCGAATGTAGCCGTTCGAGCCCGTCGACGGCGCGCTCCCTCCGTGGGTGTCTTGTTCGTCAACCATGATTTCTCTTTTCCGGGAATCTGAAAATATCTGGAATCTCTATCGGGAACCGCGCATCAGCTCGCCTGCATGACGGGCGGGTTCGCAATGAGGTCGTCGGTGCGGTGCTCGCCAGTGGAATCCGTCCAGACGAGCGTGGCGACGGACTGTGGGTTCTCGACACCCATGCCCTTGGACGGCGTGAACGTGAGCGTAGCGGAGGATCCGAAACCGTTCCAGGAGAACGCAATCGACTCGTCATCGCCCACCGAGTAGCTGAAGTCGCCGTCGAACGCCGGCAGCTCGTTGCGGAATCTGGCGAGCGCGTTCAGGGCCTTGACCACCGGACGTTCGAGGTTCTTGTCGATCTCGGAGGTCGTGTAATAGTGGCGGTTGATGTCGCGGCCCACATTCGTGCGCTTGAGCAGCTCCATGTCGTTCTCGCCGGCGAGCGCGCCCACATAGTACACCTGCGGAACGCCCGGCAGGAAGAACTGCACGGCGCGTGCGGCAATGTAATGCTGGTCATTGCAGCCGAGCGCCGAATAATATGTGGAGTTCACCTGGTAGAGGTCGAGGTTCGAAGCGGCGGCGCCGGTTGCGGCCTTCGACTCGCCATGGGTGTTCTTCGCGATCGTCTCGACCATGTTGTCGACGTCCGCGTCGGGCACCAGACCCTTGAGCGAACGGTCGAGCTGGTCGGAGCCGATGTCGATGACGCCGATGCCGTCGTGCGTGTCGAGCACGGTGACCGCATTGTTCGGGCGAATCTCGGTCCAGTGCGCGAGCGCGTCCACCTTGCCGGTGAACAGCGAGTGCAGCAGCAATGGCGGCAGCGCGAAGTCATAGACGCGATCCACCTTGGCGGCGATCTCCACCTGCTTCTTGTAGTACGAGTGCACCTCGATGAGAATCTCCAGACCGCGCTTGGCACCCTCCTCGCGCAGTCGCGAGATGAGTTCGAAGGTCTTGGGGGTCATGAAGCAGCTGGTGCCGGCCTCCTTGGCGCCGTAGCCGACGGCGTCGAGGCGAATGTACTTGACGTGCGACTTGCTCATCTGGTCGAAGATCGACATCAGGTATTCCCAGCCCTTGGCGGAGTCGGTGTCAATGTCGACCTGCTGCGGCGTGAACGTGACCCACACCAAGCGGGTCTTGCCGGCGAAGCTGTAGTGGGTGAACGGCAGGCCCGGGCGCGGGCGGTAGATGCCGGCGAGCTCCTCCTCGGTCGCGCCGTCGGGGAACACGGAGCTCATCGTGAGGAACATCGGGTAGTACTCGGAATCCTCGCCGTTCGCGAGCACATCCTGGAACTGCTTGGACTGCCAGCTCATGTGGTTGACGATGGCATCGACCATGATGTCATGCGTCTTGGCGAGCTCGGCGATGTCATCCCAGTCACCGAGGCGGGCGTCGACCTTGGTGTGGTCGATCGGGTCGAAGCCTGCGTCCGCGCCATCGAACGGGGTGAAGAACGGCAGAATGTGCACGCCCTCGTACACGCCGTCGAATCGCGTGCGCAGAATGTCGGTCATCGAAGCAAGGTTGCCGTCACCCAAGCGATCCGCATAGGTGATCAGCTGAACTTTGTTCTTCATGGCTCCTCCTGGATTCGTCTATCACGTCTTCGGGATATCTCCGGGGCGATGCGTCTGCCTGAAGCTTCATCGTTGCGCGAGCTGCCGTATCGAACCGGTTCGAGTATTGTTTTACCTCATTCTTCACGCGCATGCAAGCGCTCTGCTCTCGGCGTATCAAACCGGTTCGATATTCGACGATTCACCGCGCTCTGCCGAAACGCGGTTGCCGGAGGACGAAATCTGCACATACAATCGGATAGTGCTCGTCAAACCGGTTCGATACCGCGGGCGATAGCGCACGGAGCAGAAAATGAGGAGGCGAACATGGTCGGCATGCGCGATGTCGCGAAACGGGCGGGCGTCTCGGTGAGCAGTGTCTCGCTGGTGATCAACGGCACCGGCTATGTCTCACGCGATATGCGCGAGAAGGTCGAGCAGGCCATGCGCGAGCTCGACTATGTGCCCAACGAGCTCGCGCGCAATTTCTACCACGGCAAGACTGACATCATCGGCGTCATCGTGCCCACCATCCAGCACCCGTTCTTCGCCACGCTCACCGCGCACCTGCAGCACGAGTTCGCGGACCGCGGTCTGCAGACGATGCTGTGCTCCACCGCCGACTCCGCGAACGGCGAGGCGCAGTACGTCGACATGCTGCGTCGGCACAGTCTGGACGCGCTGGTCGTCGCCGCGCACACCACCCACGACCCGCAGTATTGGCGCGCGATCGACCGCCCGGTGGTCGCCTTCGACCGCAATCTGGGGGCGGGGATCACTCAGGTGAGTTCAGACCACGTGCACGGCGGCGAGCTCATCGCAGAACTCCTCGTGCGCACCGGCGCGCACCATGTGGTCATGGTGGGCGGCCCGCGCGCGCAATTCACCGACCTCGGCGACCACTCCACCTTCCCCACCGTCCGCTATGTACAGACGTTGGAAGACCGCCTTTCCCAAGCGCGGATTGCGCACACGTACATCGAGTCGGGCGAGGTGTTCGACATCGCCGGCGTGCGGCGTGCGGTTCGCGAGGCATTCGACACATACCCGGACATGGATGCGTTCGTGGGGGCCGATCTCGCCGCCGCATTCGCCGTGCAGGAGGCGGTCTCGCGCTCGATCGCGGTGCCCGGTGATGTGCAGATCATCGCCTACGACGGCACACTCGCCGCGGATTGCGCCGGCATGCCGCTCACCACGGTCGCCCAGGATTTCAGGCAGATCGCGCACACCATCGCCGCGTGCGTGGAACACGGGATCGAGTCTTCGCCGCAACGCCCGGATGCCACGGACGGCGATGCCAACATGACGATCATCCCGGTGACGCTGCACGAGCGCGCCACCACCCGTCGCTGAGGTCGGCGCCCGACCCGCAAAAACAGCGAAGGGCCGCCTTGTGGGCAGCCCTTCGTATAGAGGAGAGGGATGGTAAGTCACTCGGTCGGCACGTCGCCGCTCTGCATGTCCTGGAAGACGTTGACGTTGTTGCCGTCGTACTCGAAGATGCCGATGTTCGCCGAGCTCGGGTCGTTGTTCTTGTTGAAGGGCCCGATGCCGGTCTTGCCGAAGTACTGGATCTTCTTCTTGTCTTTGATGAGCGCCTTGCAGGCCTCGAAGCTCTCGCACTTCTCGCCGCCGTCGGCGCCGGAGACCGAGGAGAGGTTCTTCGCGACCGTCTCGCCGCTGGTGCTGCCGCCCTGTTCGGCGGCGAGCGCGGCGAGGATCACTGCGTCGTAGGTTTCGGCGGCGTATGTGGTGTCGGAGATGTCGGTGCCGGTGCCCTTGAGGTCGGACTTGAACTTGTCGTCGACATGGGTGCCGGGGATGGTGCCCTTCGAGCCCTTGAGCAGGCCGGCGTCGTAGGTCTTCGAGTAGTCGACGGTGTTGCCGTCGACTAGATAGAGCTTGTGCGTGTCCACGCCGGCGGAGGCCAGCGCCTTGATCAGCGGCGTCGCCTGATCGTACGAGATGATCAGCGTCGCGTCGGCGCCGGAGTTCTTGATCGCCGTCGCGATCGACGAGTAGTTCGTCTCGGCTGGGTCGAAGGCGTCCTTCTCGCCGTACACCACGTCGACGCCGGCATCCTTGAGCTTCTGCAGAATGATGTCGCGCATGCCGGTGCCGTACTCGTCGTTGAAGCAGGCGATGGCGAGCTTCTTCACGCCGTCCTGCGCGATGAGGTCGCCCATCACCGCGCCCTGCACGGCATCCGGGGCGACGGTGCGGAAGAAGTACGGGTCCATGCCGGAGAGCGTCATCGACGTCGATGCCATTGAGATCACTGGGATCTTCTCGGCGACGATGCTCTTGTAGACGTTCTTGACGACGCCCGATGCGGCGGGTCCGATCACGACCGACGGGTGCTTCGACAGCACGGACTGCGCGGCTGACGTGTTCTGGTCGGCATGCTCGCCGTCCGACGTATCGGCCTCGACCTCGGTGACGTCCTTGCCGAGCACGCCGCCCGCCTTGTTGATGTCGCTGATCGCGAGCTTGATCGCCGCCACCTCCGGCGGTGCCAGGTAGGCGAGGGTGCCGGTGAGCGGCAGCAGTGCGCCGATCACCATGCCGTCGCCGCTCGACGCCACGCTGTTCGACGATCCGCCGGACGCGCCGCCCGACGAGCCGCATCCCGACAGCGCGAGCAGTGCCGCCGCGGTCATTGCCGTCAACATCTTCATCTTGTTTGCCAGTCGCATTTCAGTCTTCTCTCTTCTCCGCCGTTCGCCGGCACATCTCTCATCTCATAATATTTTTCATCTTCAGTTATAGTATTTAGTTATATTTATTAGTATATCTAGTAATATTATGCTTTCATTTACAGATTGTTTCCATTTTATTTCACTTGTTCTCTTTCTCGACCTCCTCCTCCAGATTGCCCAGATACAGCGAGATGACCTTCGGGTCGTTCATCAGGTCGCGCCCGCGGCACGAGTACGCGTTGCGCCCCTGGTCGAGCACGTAGCCGCGGTCGCAGATCTGCAGGCAACGCCGCGCGTTCTGCTCCACAATGACCACGGAGACGCCGGCCTTGTTCACCTGGCGCACGCGAATGAAGGTCTCGTCCTGCATCATCGGCGACAGGCCCGCGCTCGGCTCGTCGAGCAGCAGCACACTCGGCTGCATCATCAGCGCGCGCCCCATCGCCACCATCTGCCGCTCGCCGCCGGAGAGCTGGCCCGCCAGCTGGTTCCTGCGGTCGCCGAGCTTGGGGAAGATCGAGCAGACGTAGTCGAAGCGTTCGTTGAACAGCTTCGGCGCCTGGTATGCGCCCATATGCATATTCTCGGCGATCGTGAGGCTCGGGAACACGTTCTCCGTCTGCGGCACGAAGCCGACGCCCCGCGAGACGAGTTTGTCGGCACGCAGATTCGTGATGTCCTGCCCTTTGAGCGTGAGCTTGCCGGAGTGGATGTGCACGAGGCCGAACAGCGACTTGAGCAGCGTGGACTTGCCGGCGCCGTTCGGGCCGATGATGCCCACGATCTCGCCGTCGTGCAGTGTGAGCGAGGCGCCGTTCAAGATGTTGACGCCCGGCAGGTAGCCGGCGACCAGATTGTCGGCGTCGAGCAGCGGCTCGCCCGCATGGATATGCGAGCGGTCGAGCGTCGAGACGTCGGGGGCCTCGGTTGGGGTCAGTGTTGCGGTGTCAGGCATTGCCACCCTCCAATCCTTCGAGTACGGAGTCGTCGCCGAGGTCGATGTTGGCGTGGGCGCCCAAGTAGGCGTCGACCACGGCCGGGTCGTCCATCACCGTCTTGGGCTGGCCTTCGGCCACGATCTTGCCTTCGGCCATCACGGTGACCCAGTCGGCGATATGGCGCACCATGTTGATGTCGTGTTCCACGAACAGCACCGTGGTGCCGTCTTCGCGCAGCGAGATGATGTGATCGAGCAGGCTCTGCTTCAACGCCGGGTTCACGCCGGCCATCGGCTCGTCGAGCATGACGAGCTTCGGGTCGCACATGAGCGCACGGGCCATTTCGAGGAGCTTGCGCTGGCCGCCGGAGAGCGCCCCGGCGTAGTCGTCCTTCTTCTTGTAGAGCAGGAAGCGGTCGAGCAGGGCCTCGGCCTTCTCGCGGTTCTCCTTCTCCTGCTTCTTCCACGCCCCCGGGAACAGCGACCGGAACATGCCCTCGCCGGGGTGGCTCTGCGCGCCCAGCATCATGTTGTCGAGTACGGTGAGCCGGCTCATCACCTTGGTGAGCTGGAAGGTGCGCACCATGCCGCCGCGGGCCACTTTCTCCGGGTTCACATGGGCCATGTCCTTGCCGTCGAACTGCCAGGTGCCGGTGTTCGGGGTGTCGAAGCCGGTCATGAGGTTGAAGAACGTCGTCTTGCCGGCGCCGTTCGGGCCGATGAGGGCCGTGATGCCATGACGTTCGATCTCGAAATGCCGCACATCCACGGCCGTCATGCCACCGAAGCGACGGGTGACGTTGTCAGCCACCAGAATCGGGTCGGGCTTGTGCACGCCGGGCTCGTTCTTCACGTAGCGCAGGTCTTCGGTCACCTTGTCGCCGTAGGCGGTGGAGATGAGCTTCTCCCCCTCCGGCGCCTTCGTAGCCCATTTCGCGATGTCGTAGAACGGTTCCTTCACGGTGGCCGTCGAGCCGGCGGCCGTGGTCTCGCTTGTCTTGTCGGTTGTGTCAGCCATTGAACGCCAGCTCCTTCTTGTTGCCGAGAATGCCTTGCGGGCGGAAGATCACGAGCAGCATGAGCGCCACGCCCACGATCACCCAGCCGAGGGCCTCGATCTGGTTCGAGGAGACCACGGTGGTCGGAATCGTCACACGCATCGTCTCCTTCACGGCGGTGAGCAGCACCCACAGCACGCAGGAGCCGAGCACAGGGCCCATGATCGTCGCAGCGCCGCCGAGCAGCAGGATCGTCCAGGTGTAGAACGTGACCGTGCGGCCGAGCGAATCCGGGTTGAGCGAACGGGGCAGAATGAACACGATGCCGGCGATCGCGCCGAACAGGCCGCCCAGGATCAGGGCCTGCATCTTGTACTTGGTCACCGACTTGCCCAACGAGCGGATCGCGTTCTCATCTTCACGAATGCCCTTGAGCACACGGCCCCACGGCGAGTGGAACCAGCGCCAGCACAGCAGCAGCGCAATCGCCACCAGCACCCAGGCCACGATGCGCAGCCACCAGGAGTTCGCGATGTTGTTGTTGTAGGTCCACAGCAGGAACTTGGTGGAGCCGTTCGGCAGCGGCGAGGCGTTTTCGAACTTCTCGGTGAAGTTCTGCGGCGCGATGCCGGCAGAACCGCCGGTGAGCCAGGTGAGCGACGTGGAGCGGCCCACGATGCGAATGATCTCTGCCGCCGCCAGCGTGACCATGGCGAGGTAATCCGGCCCAAGCTTGAGCGTCGGGATGCCGAGCAGAATGCCGTAGATCGCGGCAAGCACCAATGCCGTGAGCACCGAGGTGAACAGGTCGCAACCGTTCATCTGCGTGATGGCGAAGCCGTAGGCGCCCAGCAGCATGAAGCCGGCCTGACCCATGTTCATGAGGCCCGACATGCCAAAGTGGATGTTCAGGCCGATGGCGGCGAGCGCATATGCGGCCGTGGTCGGGGCGAAGAGCTCGCCCAGGATGTTGGAAAGTATGGTCATGAAATCCATAGGTCAGCCCACCCTCTTTTGCTTGCCGAAAATGCCCTGCGGGCGAATCAGCAGAACGAGAATCAGAATTGCCAGCGCGCTGGCGTAGCGCATGTCGCTGGGAATGACGAGCGTGCTCATATCGGCCACAATGCCCACGATCAGGGCGCCCACCAGAGCGCCGTTCGCGGTGCCGAGGCCACCGAGCGTGACGGCGGCGAACATGAGCATAAGCAACGTGACGCCGGTGTTCCAGGCGATGCCGTTGAGGTGGATGCCAATGAGCACGCCGGAGAGCGCGGCCAGGCCGCAGGAGAGGATCCACACGATGCGCACCACCGAATCCACGTTGATGCCCGAGGCCGCCGCAAGCGCCGCGTTGTCGGACACGGCTCGGGTGGCGCGGCCCAGTCTCGTGCAGTAGAGGAACACGGTGACGGAGACTATGGTCACCAGTGCAATGGCCGCCGCGATGAGCGTCGGGGCGTTCGTGACGATCGGGCCGAGCTGAATGCCCTCCGGCACCGACTTGACAATGCCCTTGATGTCACCGCCGAAGAAGAACTGGTAGATGTACTGCAACGCCATCGACAGGCCGATCGTCACGATCATCTGCTGCATGACGCCCACGCGCTTGTGCCGCAGCGGTGCCCAGACGAGCTGGTTCTGCACCCATCCGGCGAGCGCGCCGATCGCCACCGCGAAGATGGCCGAGAGCACGACCGGCATATGCAGCATCTGCGTGCCCACATAGGCCATGAGACCGCCGAGCGTCACCTGCTCGCCATGGGAGAAGGAGCTCAGGCCGGTGGTGCCGTACACGAGGTTCATGCCCACCGCCATCAGGCCGAGCATGAGGCCGAAGATGCAACCCGAGTAGAGCTGCTGCCAGAAGCGCGACCAGAAGCCGGAGCCCTTGCCGTCATCGCCGGCCTGCGCGGTATTCGCCGCAGTCTGCTCCCCGCTTTTGGCGGAGTCGGCATTGCCGCTTTCCGTTTCCGCCGCACTGCCTGCCGCGGCTTTGTCGAAGCGCACGACGGCACGCTGCTTGGAGAACGACTTCTTGGCGATCTCCACCGTCGCGCCGCTTTCGCCGAGCTTGTACTTCTCGGCGACCGCCTTGTCGATGCTCACGGTGTACTCGCCGTCCGCATTCACTTCGAAGGCCCAGGCACCGTCCTCCGCAGTGGTGGCCGTGGCCTCCTCCTCGCCGCCCAACGTGACCGTCACGTCGGGGATCGGCGTCTTGTCTTGGGTCTGCAGAATGCCGCTCACACAGCCGTGCTCCGCGTTCGGCACGCACTTGTCCACCGCCTCCGCGGCCACGGCGTTCGGCACGCCGATCATGCTGGCGAGCATCGCCAGCAACAAGCCCGCGATGCCCGCACACACGATGGCCAGACCCTTTCGGCGCCGCCCGCGTTCGGCACGGCGTTGTGGTTGTGAAACCATGGATGCCATATGCACCCCCTCTCTCTTCGTTGCCTCCAATCTAGGGGGAGAATGGCGAGCGCAAATTTCACTCGGTTTTCTGTTCTGTTACTCTGCAACGCGGCCGTTCACATGTCGCTTACAATCTGTGGTATTTTACGCGCGTGCGAACGGAATCATGCACATGGCAGTTGGGTCCCGCACAATGACTGCAGTCTGGCGCTAAGCACCATGCACCTCGCCGGGTTCGATACGCGAGGCGAGCTGCCAGTGCCAGCCCATGCGTTTGCGGAAACCGCGCGGGCTCTTCTCGCGCACTTGCGCTGTGGCGCGACCTCGAGCAGCCAGTTCAGGAACTCCGCCAACGGAGCCCTTTCCCCTATGCCGCTTCCCATATGCCGCGGAATCCGATCTGCGCGTGAGACAAACCAAGTACCGCGCACTTAATCTGTCTCGCCAGATTGCGCTCAGTGAAACAGACCAAGTATGAGGCACTTGGTTCGTTTCACGGGTGAATCTGAGATGAGATAAAAAGTAGATGGCGGAGCGAAGGCATTCCTCAGACAAGACCTCACGATCCTGACGTTCCGCGATCAGGCACGGAACAGTATTCATGTATCAATGCCCGATCGAGCCGAAGAACCACCCCAGCACCACGGCGCAGAACGGCACGACGAGCGTGGTGAGGAAGTAGAAAGCGGCCACCGCGAGCTGACGCGTGCGAGTGAGCGACACCATCTCGTTGATCGCCGTGGAGAACGTGGAGAAACCACCCAGAAAACCGGCGACAAACAGCAAATAAGTGGAATAGTTCACTGTTTGGTAGAAGTATGCCGCGGCCGCAGTGCCAGCGCAGAGGGCGGCGATGATGTTGATGATGAACGTGGAGAGCGGGTAGGCCCTATGCCACCAGCGTTGAATCGACGTGTTGAGCATGAAACGGGCGACGGCGCCGAGTCCCCCGCATATGCAGACGAGCAGGAAGGTTCCCATCAGCGCGCACCTCCGTCGCGTTTGCCGGCCGTGCGCTGCAACGGCTCCACCATGTGCGGGTCTGCCAGCAAGTCGAGGTGCTCCTCTTCGCTGATGATCGGCAGCTCGTCGGTGCTCGGGTTCGGGTCGTCGCCGGCGGAGGGCGTCATCTGCACGCCGTTCGCAGTGGGCACGCGCACGCCAATGGCCGGCTTTCTCACGGTCTCCATGCGTTCGCGCACATGCATGCCGGTGCGTTTGCGGGCAAGACGCAGGCCCAGCCAGCTGCCGAACCAAGCGATCGCGAACGCCGCGACGAACGTGAACAGCGTGTACAGGAAGAATCCCAGGTACGAGTGGGAGTGGAGCGAGGTGATGTCTTCCACCATCATCGCCGAAAGCGTTGAGAACCCGCCGCACATGCCCATGCCGAAGCCGCCGTTGGCAAGCTGGCGCGTGCGCTTCTTCACCCACACGGCCTGCGACATGTAACTGACGAGCACGGCGAATATGAAGCACGCGCACAGGTTCGCGATCAGCGTGGCCGGGTGGAATGCCATGAGCAGACCGCCCTTCGACAGTGGCTGCGGCCACAGCAGCCACAGCGAATAGCGCAGGACCGTGCCGAGCATGCCGCCAATGAAGATCACCAGATACATCATGCCGTCCGCGAGCGGGTTGAACTTGGCCTGCATGCGTTTGCGGGGCGACAGCGGAATGCTCGGAGGCCGGCGTGCGGCCGCGGCGCCGGTGGGGTGCGGCTGCAGCATCTCCTTGCGGAAGTCCGGCGTCACCGGCTCGTGCGGGGCGCCGGTGGCCGGCGAGAACGACTGGGAATCGTAGAGGTGAAGGTGGGCGTCGGAATCGCCCGGTTCCGCGGCAGCAGAGGAAGCATCGACGTCGCCCGGTGACGTCGCATCGGCATGCGTCAAGTGTTCTGGTCGCGTGGTCATTGCGCGTATCGCCTCGTCTCTATTGCCGGCCACTGCACCGTGCCAAACAGGTGTTCAGATTGCGGGAGTACGGCAGGCGTCACTGCGACGCGCGCGGACCCGCATGCCCGCGAAGGGCACGGAAACAGTGTAGCCGAAAGTCAGTCGAGAAGCGAATGGACCTCGATGATGTGGTCGCGCTGCGGGCCGGTGCCGATCGCGGAGATACGGCAGCCGGAGAGCTCCTCAAGGCGCTTGACATAGTCCTGGCAGGTCTGCGGGAGATCTTCGAAAGCGTGCACCTGCGAGATGTCCTCGCTCCAGCCCGGCATCATCCCATAGATCGGCTTGGCGGCGGCGAAGGCCGACTGGTCGGTGGGCATGTCGTCGTAGCGCACCCCGTTCACGTCATAGGCGACGCAGACCGGAATCTCATCGAGTCCGGTGAGCACGTCGAGCTTGGTGAGCACGATGTCGGTGAGACCATTGACCTGCGTGGCATAGCGGTTCACCACGGCGTCGAACCAGCCGCAGCGACGCGGGCGACCGGTGGTCACACCGTATTCGTGGCCCTGCGCACGCAGCCATTCACCGTTTTCGTCGAACAGCTCGGTGGGGAACGGCCCTTCGCCCACTCGGGTGACGTAGGCCTTGGAGACGCCGATCACACGGTCGATCTTCGTGGGTCCGACGCCGGTGCCGGTGCAGGCGCCGCCTGCGGTCGGGTTCGACGAGGTGACGAACGGGTAGGTGCCGTGGTCGATGTCGAGCATCGTGGCCTGACCTCCCTCGAACAGCACGGTCTTGCCGTCGTCGAGCGCATTGTTGAGAATGAGCGACGTGTTCGCCACGTACGGCTTGAGCTTGACGCCCACCTCGAGCAGCTCCTGCACGGTGGCCTCCACGTCGAAGGCGCGGCGGTTGTAGAGCTTGACGAGCATCTGGTTCTTCTGGTGCAACGCATTGCTCACCTTGTCGCGCAACACGTCTTCATGGAACAGGTCGGCGATGCGGATGCCCACGCGGTTGATCTTGTCGGCATAGGCCGGACCGATGCCACGGCCGGTGGTGCCGATCTTCTTCTTGCCGGCGAAGCGTTCGGTCACCTTGTCGATCATGCGGTGGTAGGGCGCGATCACATGCGCGGACTCGCTCACCAGCAGGCGCGAGCAGTCGATGCCGCGGCTCTCGAGCCCCTCGATCTCCTCGAGCAGCACCTCCGGGTCGACCACGACGCCGTTGCCTATGACCGGAGTCGCCGTCGGGCTGATGATGCCGGATGGCAGCAAATGCAGCGCATACGACTCGTCGCCGACCACCACCGTGTGGCCTGCGTTGTTGCCGCCGTTGAAACGCGCGACGTAATCGACCTTGGTGCCGATCAAATCGGTAGCCTTGCCCTTGCCTTCGTCACCCCACTGTGCACCGATCAACACGATTCCAGGCATTCCAACCTCCGCTTTGGGTCTAATGTAGCCGAAGTCAGGTTAGCACGAGCTCTTGAAGCGGCGGTTTCCGGGTCGCCTCGTGAGATGAGACTGCCGCATCCCCCGATTCCCGCAGGGCGGCATGCATGGCGACGCCTGCGACATGCGCGTAGGCGTCGCACAATAGCCGCAATCGCAAAAGCAATTGCAAAAACAACTACCGAGGAAGCAGGAATCTGACCCGGGTGAGGAAGCAACTGCAAGAACGACAAGAGGGAAGATGCAATCCGGCAACCATGAGAGCGCGGATGCAAAAGAAGCACTCCTAAAAGCCACAGGATGGCCGGCCCCTCAACGTGACTGCAAGAACGACAAGGGAAGCCGTCTACGATCACCCCGCGGAGAATGCAGTTGCAAGAACGGCACACGAATGGAGCGGAAACCATACGCGATGAGAACGAAATTGCAAAAACAGCACGCGAAAGGAACGGAAAACAGCCGGAGCGAGGAAGCAACTGCAAGAACAACCACCGCGAGTGGCGGTACCGCACGCACGCGCCGCCCCTGCGAACACTACTTGAGTGCGCGGCCGGCCGAACCGAGCTCCTCGCAGGCCTCCACCACGCGCGCCGCCATGGAATCCTCGGCTTCACGGCCCCACGAGCGCGGATCGTACTGCTTTTTGTTGCCCACCTCGCCGTCGATCTTGAGCACGCCGTCGTAATCACGGAACATGTGACCGGCCACCGCGCGGGTGAACGCATACTGGGTGTCGGTGTCTATGTTCATCTTGATCACGCCGTACGAGACGGCCTCGGCGATCTCCTGGGCAGTGGAGCCGGAGCCGCCGTGGAACACGAGTTCGAACGGCTTGCCGTCGGGCATGTCGGAATTGAGCACGGCATTGAGTTCGCCCGACTTCGCCGCATTCCACACGCCCTGCTGAATCTCGTGGAGCAGTTCGGGGCGCAGTTTCACCACGCCGGGCTTGTACGCGCCGTGCACATTGCCGAACGTGAAGGCGGCCATGTATTTGCCGCGCTCACCCAAACCGAGTCTGTCAGCCACGGCCATGCCGTCGGCAACGCTCGAATACAGCTTCTCGTTGATCTCGGCGGAGTGGCCGTCCTCCTCGCCGCCCACCGCGCCGATCTCGATCTCGAGCACGGTGTGGGCGAGTCTGGACTTCTCGAGCAGCTTCTCGGCGATGTCCAGATTCTCCTTGAGCGGCACCGTGGAACCGTCCCACATATGCGACTGGAACATCGGCTCGCGGCCGTGCTTCACCTCGTCGATCTCGATGTCGAGCAGCGGATTCACCCATTCGTCGAGATACTGCTTGGCACAGTGGTCGGTGTGCAGCGCTACCGTGATGTTCGGGTACTGCTTGGCCACCTCGTGTGCGAACGCGGCGAAGGCGAGCGAGCCGGTGACACGGTTGTTCACGCGCTGGCCCGAGAAATATGCGGCGCCACCGACGGACACCTGAATGATGCCGTCGGATTCGGCGTCGGCGAGACCCTGCAGGGCGGCGTTGAGGGTCTGCGAACTGGTCACGTTGATCGCGGGGTACGCGTAGCCGCCTGCGCGGGCGGCGTCGAGCATGTGTGCATACTGTTCCGGTGTTGCGATACTCATAGTTCCATTATGCGCGCGTGCACGTTACGCGACAGGCACTTCACGGTGAGCTCAGATGCCGAGGCCGCTGGCCAAAACCAGTGGGCGAATAGTACTCTGGAAGAGGTTGCAAAGCGAGGTTGGCAGTGGCGAGAAGATTGAAGATGGATCGCGAGGATCACGTGGCGGGCAAAGACGCCGAGCGCATTCCTGATTATGAGAACGAGGAGGCGGGCCGCGCGGAGTTCGAACACGAGGTCGAGGATCTCTCGTTCGGCGACAACGTGCATGCCCCGAAGCCTAAGCACCGCCATCCGGCACTGTTCTCGGCCGTGACCACGCTCATCGTGCTGCTTGTGCTCGCACTCGGCGCCGGGGCCTGGTACATGTGGCAATACCACTGGCGCACGCTCAGCATTGAGGTGGACGGCACTGCGTACTCCGCGAAGGCCGACACCACGGTGGCGGCGTTCATGCGCGACCACCGCGATTTCGAACGCAAACCGGGTCGCCTGCTGTCGGTGGAGGGCAAGGTGCTCGAACCTAGCGGCGGCAACACGGTGAGCGTGAAATTCGACGGCAAACAGATCGAGCCCGCCGACTGGGACCACACACGTTTCGAAAAAAACGGCACGCTTACGGTCACGCCGGGCACCGACCTCACCGAGGAGCATACGGTGGAGCAGCGGAAGGTGCCGTTCAAGACGGACATCAATCTGAACGGCGGACCGGTGCAGATCGTCACCCAGCAGGGCGAGGACGGGTTGCAGGAGTTCTGGGTGGGCAGGCAGTCGAAGAAGACTGCCGCCAAGACCGTGATTCGCAAGCAGGAGCCGCTCATTGTGAAGTCGTTCGCACCGCGCCCGGAGGGCAAGAAGGTCATCGCGCTCACGTTCGACGACGGTCCGAGCATCTACTCCGACAAGATCCTCGACATTCTCAAGCAGAACAAGGTGAAGGCGACGTTCTTCGAGCTCGGCGAGCAGTCGCTCGAATTCCCGAAGGTGGAGCAGCGCATCGTGAGGGAGGGCCACCAGATCGCCTCGCACAGCGTCTCGCACCCGTACTTCCCGAACATGAGCGCGCAGGAGCAGCGTCAGGAGATTGAGAGCAGCCTCAGCGACATCAAGAAGGCGTCCGATGTGAGCACTCGCACGTTCCGCGCACCGTACGGCGCGTTCGGCGTGGATGAGTGGAAGAACAACGCCACGCTGATCGACAGGAATGTGCTGTGGGATGTGGACACGTTGGACTGGAAGCGGCCGGGAGAGAAGCAGATCACGAAGGAAGTGGTCGATTACGTGCACAACGGCGCCGTGGTGCTCATGCATTCGGGCGGCGGCGACCGCAGCCAGACCGTCAAGGCGCTGCCGGAGATCATCAAGCAGCTCAAGAAGAAAGGCTACTCGTTCGTCACCATCGATGAGCTGTGCAAGATGGCCGGGCTGCCCGAGGCCGCCGAGCCGAGCCGGTAGCGCTACTGCGCGGTCCGGATCTGCGTGATCACCGTGCGCAACTGCTGCAGGAACAGTTGGCAGACGCGAGACAGGTCGCGGTCCTTGCGCCAGATGACGCTCAGGCGAATGTCGAGCGGCGGGTCGAGCGGGCGCCAGACGAGATCGTGTTCGGGGTCGCTGAACTCGGTGAGATCGTTCACGGTGAGCATGTAGCCGACGCCGTTGCGCACCAGGCAGGCCGCGTTGTATGCGAGATTCACGTGGGAGACGATGTTGAGCGTCGTGCCTTGCGTGAGCCATCCGGACAGATCGCGGCGCTGGTTCGCGCCCGTCGACGTGATGAGCGGCATATCGCGGATCAGCTCGTTCGTGATCGTCTCGTTGGCGGCGATCGGGTCGTCGGCGCGCATGCCGATGCCGAGCGGATTGGCTCCGGGCAATGAGAGGTGGTCGAAGCGCGTCATGTCGATCGGCTGCATGATCACGGCGAAGTCGGCGATGCCGTTGTTGAGGCGTTCCACATTGTTCGGACCGTTGTCGTCGTGGATGTCGAAGGTGATGCGCGGGTACAGCAGGCGCGTCTGCGCGATGGCGAGCGCCACGATGTTCATCAGATTGCTTTCCGCCGCCGTGATGTGTATGGTGCCGGCGATCTCGTCGTGCATATGCACTTCGGCGCGCGCACGGTCGGCGAGTTCGATGATCTGCCGTGCACGCCGGTAGAACACGCGCCCTTCTTTCGTCAGCGAGATGCTGCGCCCGCGGTTGCCTCGCTCGAACAGCGTCACGCCGAGCTCGTTCTCAAGCTCCTTCATCTGCCGCGACAGCGCCGGCTGACTCATGCGCAGCACGTCGGCCGCCGCGGAAATCCCCTCTTCCTGCACGACGGCGACGAAGTGCCGCAAGGTGCGAATATCCATATGAATATCACCTCACAGATTTACATCGAACATTTGCATACAATTATATCAAATCTTTGTATTTGTAATATCTTTTTCGCGGATTTACCGTGTTCACATACGCAACAGCATACCCATGCACTCCCAATCACGTGCACTCCCAATCACGCCGATGTGCGGACCGGAGCGAATGGAACGCGAAAGGACAACTATGGCGGAGAACATGATGAAAGCCGCGGTGTTCGTGGAACCCGAACACGTCGGAGTGCGCGAAGTGGAGCGCCCGAGAATCGAGAAGCCCACCGACGCGATTGTGCGCGTGCTCAAGGCATGCGTATGCGGCTCGGATCTGTGGTGGTTCCGCGGCATCTCGGAGCGCCCGCACAACACGCTCGTGGGCCACGAGGCGATCGGCATCATCGACGAGGTGGGCGCCGACGTGCACGACATGAAGCCCGGCGACTTCGTGATCGTTCCCTTCACCCACTGCTGCGGGCACTGCGAGGCCTGCGAGAAGGGATACGACGGCAACTGCTTCAACATGGAGCCCGGCGGCAATGCCGGCTACCAGGCCGAATACATGCGCGCCACCTGGGCAGGCACCGCGCTCATCAAGATTCCGGGTACGCCCGCCGACTACACCGACGAGCAGATCGCCTCGCTGCTGGCGCTCTCGGACGTCATGGCGACCGGCTATCACGCCGCGTGGAGCTCGAGGATCGAACCCGGCGACACCGTGGTGATCTACGGGGACGGCGCCGTGGGCCTGTGCGCGGTGATCGGTGCGAAGCTGCTTGGCGCTGGCAGGATCATCATGATGAGCCGTCATGAGGATCGTGCGGCACTTGCCCGTGAATTCGGCGCGACCGACATCGTTCCCGAGCGCGGCGACGAGGCGGTGGCCCGCATCATGGAGATGACGAACGGCGCGGGCGCCGACCGCGTGCTCGAATGCGTCGGTTCCGAGCAGAGCATTGAATCCGCCGTGCGCAGCGGACGCCCGGGTGCCTATGTGAGCCGCGTCGGCGTGCCACATGACAACAGCATCGACGTGAACGCGCTGTTCTGGCGCAATGTATCGCTGACCGGCGGCATCGCCTCGGTGGCCACGCACGACAAGAGCACACTGCTCAAGGCCGTGCTCGACGGCGAAATCAACCCGGGCAAGGTGTTCACCGCCTCCTTCGACCTCGACCATGTGCAGCAGGCCTATGAGGCGATGGACGGACGCCGTGCCATCAAGTCGATGATCGACATCGCCGAAGCGTAACGAAAGGTCGGAGCCCCATGAAACCAACACATGTACTGGTCGTGGGCGCCTCGGGAAGCATAGGGCGCCATGCCGTGGAGAAGGCGCGTGCGGCCGGCTACCGTGTGCGCGCACTCGTGCGCGACCCGTCACGCATCCATTTCGGCTGCGGGGTCGAAGTGGTCCAAGGCGACCTGACGAGCGTGGAGTCAATGCGGCAGGCCCTTGACGGCATTGACGGCATTGTGTTCACCCACGGGTCGAACGGAGGGCCCACGCTCACCGAAACCGTCGATTACGGTGCCGTGCGCAACGCGTTGGAGGCACTCGACGGGCGTCCTGCGCGCATTGCGCTGATGACGTCGATCGGCGTGACGAACATGGACAACGACTACAACCGCTCCACCGAGGCCCATGATTGGAAGCGCCACAGCGAACGCCTGGTGCGCGCCTCGGGCAACGAGTACACGATCGTGCGGCCGGGCTGGTTCGACATGGAGGGCGCCGACGAGCACCAGCTGAAGTTCGAGCAGGGAGACCGGCGCGACCCCATGGGGCCGCAGGACGGCTCGGCGGCGCGCCGCCAGGTCGCCCAGACGCTCGTCGACGCACTCGGCTGCAAGGAAGCGGACCATAAGACGCTCGAACTCATCGACGTGGCCGGCACGGCGCAAACCGACGCCGAACTCGCGTCGATGTTCGCCGCACTGCAACCCGACACCGGACTCGACGGCGTGCTGGACCGCGACAACTTCCCCGAGTGCACCCAGCCCAAGCGCGTACGCGAGCAGATCGCACGCATCGAGACGATGCGCGCCGAACAGTGAGCGGCCGCGATCCAAGCACGTTCCACAGCACACCTCACCTCATTGAAACAAACAGGAAGGCAACGCCATGAGCAAGCAATTGGTCGTATACATCTCCGCCACCGGCACCACGCGGCGGGTGGCACAGAACCTCGCGAAGGCGATTGACGCCGATCTCGCCGAGATCGTCCCGGTGCCGCCGTTCACCGCGCAGGACATCGACTGGACCGATCCGACGAGCCGTGCTTCGCGCCAGCACGCCGACCGCGCAATGCGGCCACCCATCTCCGCAAGCCCCTCCGCAGACGGCTACGACGAGATCTTCGTCGGCTACCCGCTGTGGTGGGACACCGCACCGCGCGAAGTGCGCACCTGGCTCGAATCGCATGATTTCACCGGCAAGACGATCACCACGTTCGCCACGTCGTCGTCAAGCACACGCGGCGCACTCGGCGAGCAACTGCACGATTCGGCACCGGACGCCCATTGGGTGAACGGGCGTCGCTTCGCCGCGAATGCCAGCGAGGCCGAACTCAAGACCTGGGCGGATTCGATCGCCTGACGGCACGGTGGTGGGTGGGCGTGCATGCCGCGCCCATCCACTGCCCCAGCACTCACTCCTCCAACCCGAGCACGTTGCTCACGTACGGCGTGGTGCCGTCGAGCACCGCCTCGTAGAACTGCTCCTTGGCATCGATGTAGGCAATCGAATCCTCGATGTCCTGCAACCGATGCTGGAGCTCCTCACGTTTCTCCGCCAATATCTCCCGCCGCTGCGGAATGGACGCCTCACCCTCGAGGCATAGGGCCACGCACCGCTTCATCTCGGCGATGCCGAGGCCGCAGCGGCGCAGACACACCAACGACCGTATCCATGCGATGTTGTGGTCGTCGAAGACCCTGTGGTTGCGTGCGTCACGATGCACACGCGGCACGAGCTCCGACCGGCAATAGAACTTCAGGGTCTCGTAGCTCAATCCGGTGAGCTCACAGGCCTGCTTCATCGTGTACATGGTCGCTCCCATCCGATCGCGTCGTGTGCCGTACGCGACAGCATTCACGATCATCAGACAGTATGCCCGATGCTGACCGGTACCGCTACCGGCACATAGCCGAGAGAAAACCAATTCGCGCCGGTAGCGCTCCCGCCCGCTAGATTTGTTGGCACCGAAGCCGCCGGCATCGACACCGAATTCCACCACTATCCACAACTCGGCCACGGCTTCGGGCTCGGCGTGGGAACCACCGCCGAAGGCTGGATCGATGACGCCACGGCGTTCTGGGCCAAGCACATCGAGCCGTGACCAATTCCACAGCGCATCCAATCCACGAGAACAACCGGAAAGGAACACCATGAACACCACGTCAACCCGCTCACGCGGCCTACTCGCACTGCTGCTTGCCTTGGCAATGGTCCTCGGCTTCTCCGCATGCGGCTCGACCTCGGGCTCCTCATCGAACTCGTCGGGATCCTCCACGGCGTCGAACGATTCCGGGAACAACACCGGCACCTCCGGCGACACCCCGACCGTGACGAAGGGCAGCAACGGCAAGGCGCTCATCGCCTACTTCTCGAAGACAGGCACCACGCAGCGCGCCGCCGAGGAAATACAGAAGCTCACCGGAGCCGACATGTTCCGCATCGAACCCGTGCAGGCCTACCCGGAGGAATACCAGCGCACCACCGAGATCGCCCGTGACGAGCTCAACCAGAACGCGCGCACGCAGGTCAAAGGCAAGGTCGATGACATGGCCCAGTACGACACGATCTTCGTGGGCTACCCGATCTGGTGGATGGAACCGCCGATGCCCGTGCTCACGTTCCTGGAATCCTATGACCTCAACGGCAAGACGGTGATCCCCTTCGCCACGTCCGCAAGCAGCGGCATCGACGGCACGCTCGACATGCTTCGGTCGAGCGCCAAGGGCGCCAACGTCACCGAGGGCCTGCGCGTCACGTCGAACGACGAGATTCAGCCCTGGCTGCAGAAGATCGGCGTGCTCAAGTAGCCTGCCGTTTCCTTACGCTAACCGACGCATATGCCCATGAAACGCATTGCAATCCGTCGATTCCCCATTCAGGCTGTATTGGTGTGGGCCGCCGCGCTCGTCGTGGTGCCCATGCCGTTCACGGCGATCCCATGGGCCACGCTCGGACCCATGTACCGTTCGATGCTCACGCCCATCACCGCCGGCATCTACGCCTACATATGGATGCTTGAATGCGTGTGGCTCGGCTGCCGACCCCGCTGGCTCGACCGCATCATAGGACTGCCCGGCATCTACGTGCTGCACGGCGTGCTCGGCACCGGGGCGCTCGCGCTCGTTGTCTACCACCAATACGTGCTGCCGTCGTTCGGACCGGCGAAAACAACGGGCGAGATCGCGTTCTGGACGTTGGTCGGCATTGTCGCGCTCGCACTCGTCATGATGGCAGGCTGGCTCGATACGCTGGTTCCGCCGCTCGCCACCGTGCGCAGCTGGCTCGAACGCGTGTTCCGCCATGAGTTCACCGTGTGGCTGCACCGCATTGTGCTCGTCGCCGTCGTGCTTGCCTGCCTGCATTTCAATCTGGTCTTCTATATCAAGGACCTCACGGCGTTCATCGTCACGATGGACGTGACCACCGGGCTCGTGCTCGCCTGGTATGCGTGGGTGAAATTGCGCGACCGCATGTTCGCCGCCCGCGGCAAGGTCGTCTCCGCGCGCAGGGTCTCAAACGACATCGTGGAGATTCTCGTGGACTGCCCGGCGATGCACAGCTGGGAATACGGCGACTTCGTGTTCCTCAGACTCCCCCGCGAACGCGGCATGCACGGGTCCCACCCGTTCTCGATTGCGAATCTGCCCGGCGAGCATGGTGATGCGATGCGGTTCGCCGTGCGCATCAACGGCGACTTCACCGAGCGGCTGTACCGCACCGCGCGGGCCGGCATGCGTGTGGACGTCATCGGGCCGTTCGGCATGTATGAACGGTTCATCGCACGCCACGATGCGCATGCACCGATCGTCGTATACGCGGGCGGCGTCGGCATCACGCCGATCATACCCACGATCATGGCGCTGTCCGGCACCAATCGCCCGGTCACCGTGATGTACACGGCGAAACGCGCCGACGACCTGTTGTATGCAGACGAATTGCGTAAGTGGAGCGCAAGCGAGGCGCACACGCCGCACATGCAGGTGGGGCGCTGGAGCAAGACGGAACTCGCCGAACAGATCACCGATGGCGCGATCTACCTGATCGCCGGCCCCTCCGGCATGATCCGCGACGTGCGCCGCATGCTGCTACGTCACGGTGTGCCCGGTTCGCGCATGTTCTACGAGCCGTTCACCCGGTAGACCCTGCATAACCAATTCACTTATTGGACGAGTATTGAGTATCGGAGGAAGCCATGCGAATACGCCACGGCCATTTGTTCACACGACTCGCCATCGCTGCGATTGCGGCGTTGCGTGACGCAGGCGTGAGCGTCGAAACCCATGAGATGAACGGCTGGCCGCACGGTTTCGGCGCCGACGGCGGCTGGATCGACCAGTATTTCGCCCCATGGCTCACCACCGTGTTCGCCCGGTAATCTGAACCCAACCCACATCTACGAATAACGCATACGACACTGGAAAAGAGGAACCTATGCAATACACCACACTCGGCCCGAGCGACCTCGAAGTCTCACGCATCTGCCTGGGATGCATGAGCTTCGGCGATGCAGGCAACGGTCAACACAGCTGGACGCTCGACGAGGAGTCATCACGCGCGATTGTGCAGCAGGCGCTAGACGCGGGCATCAACTTCTTAGACACGGCAATCGTCTACCAGAACGGCACGTCCGAGGAATACCTCGGCCGCGCGCTCTCCTCCATGGCGGCACGCGACGATGTGGTGGTGGCCACGAAGTTCCTGCCGCGCACCGACGAGGAGATCGAGAACGGCGTGAGCGGCCAGCAGCACGTCCGCGACAATCTCGATATGAGTCTGCGCCATCTCGGTATGGACCACGTGGACCTGTACATCTACCACATGTGGGATTGGCGCACGCCGATCGAGGAGATCATGGAGGGCTTCGCGAACGCCGTGGCCGCCGGCAAGACGCGGTACATCGGCGCGGCGAACATCGCGGCGTGGCAGCTGGAGAAGGCCAACGCCATCGCCCGCGAACATGGCTGGCCGCAGTTCATCTCCGTACAGAACCACATGAATCTGCTGTTCCGTGAAGACGAACGCGAGATGCTGCCCTGCGCGCAGGAGGAGGGCATAGCGCTCACCCCATACAGCTCCCTCGCAAGCGGGCGCCTGAGCCGCAGGCCGGGCGAGACGAGCCGCAGACTGCGCGAGGATTCCTTCGCCCACGGTAAGTACGATGCCGCCGCCGCAATGGATGCCGACATCATAGACGAGGTGAGACGCATCGCCGAAGCCCGTGGCGTGACGATGACGACGGTCTCACTCGCATGGTTGCTCACCAAAGTGACGGCGCCCATCATCGGCGCGACGAAACCACATCATCTCGACGGCGCTGTCGCGGCCGTCGATTTCGAGCTCAGCGACAGCGAAATCGCCGCACTCGAACGTCCATACCAGCCGCATCCAATCGTCGGTGTCATGGCACAGAACACGAAGGAGAACGCAGCCGTCGCCAAAAGCTGGGAGCGCAAGTAGCGACGAACGGCCGAACCGCCCACCAGCTGCGCCGCGCAGGCTAGGCGCGGCGCAGCTGGTCCAGGAACCGCTCGGCTATCGGGCTGAGCGGCCGGTTACGCCGCCAGACGAGGTGCAATTTGGTCTCGAGGGCCGGTTTGAGCGGGCGGAACACGATGCCGGAATCCGCGCTGGTGTCGACGATCCTATCGAAAGTGAGCAGCACACCGAGCCCTTCACGCGCGAAGACGGCCGCATTGTAAGCGAGTCCGAAGGTCGCCTCAAGCCGCAGATCGGGCATGCGCGAGCCAGCCCAGCGCGCGATCTCATGCTTCCATCCCTGTTGCGAGCAGAACAGCGGCTCGCCCACCAAGTCGTCGAGTTCGACGTAAGACCGCGATGCCAGCCGATGGTCTGCGGGCACAATGATGCCCCACCGATCCACGCCCGGGAAGGTCAGCGCCTCATACTTCGTCAGATCGGGGTCCTGCGCGAGCACGGCGAAATCGAGCGAGCCCTGATCGAGATGCTCAAGCACCTGCGCAGAGACGCCGCTTTCCACGTGATACCGCAAATCCGGGGCCTGTTCGCGCAGAATCTTGATCTGCCGGGCGAGATATTGAATCTGGTATGACTCCGCGAGCCCGAAATACAGCGTGCCGCCGGTGATGTTGCCAAGCGAGGCGAATTCGTCTTCGATGCGGTTCGCCATGCCCACCAGATCGCGCGCACGCTCGCGCAGCACGCGCCCCTCCTTGGTGAGCGTGAGGCCGAAGCTGCGCCGCACGAACAGTTTCGCCCCGAGTTCGTGTTCGAGCGATTTGATGAGCTTCGACAGCGACGGTTGCGACATATGCAGATTGCCCGCGGCGCGCGTCATGTTCTCCTCGCGCGCAACTTCGAGGAATGCACGCAGCTCGCGAATCTCCATCGGCTTCCTTTCCCAATATTATTCCCATACAGAATAATGATTATACCAAATAACTATTTGCGTTATATCGCCATTGCGTTCATACTGACATCATCAACCAAACACCAACTGCATACCAACAAGGAGTGAATGCAATGACGGCACTTGAACTGACCCCGGTATGGGACAAGACCTTCCCTCAGAGCGACAAGGTGGAGCACGGCAAGATCACCTTCCACAACCGTTACGGCATCGAGCTGGCGGCCGACGTATACAAGCCGAAGCGCGTGCCGGCGAACGGCAGATTCAAGGCGATCGCCGTCTCGGGACCCTTCGGCGCAGTGAAGGAGCAGGCAAGCGGCCTGTATGCGCAGACCTTGGCCGAGCGCGGGTTCCTCACGATCGCGTTCGACCCGTCGTTCACCGGCGAATCCGGCGGCTCGCCCCGCGCGGTCGCCTCCCCCGACATCAACACCGAGGATTTCTCCGCCGCCGTGGACTATCTGGCGAACCGCACCGACGTGGATCCGGAGGGCATCGGCATTGTGGGTATCTGCGGCTTCGGCGGCCTGGCACTCAACGCGGCCGCGAACGACCCGCGCATCAAGGCCACCGTGGCGAGCACCATGTACGACATGAGCCGCGTCACCGCGAACGGCTACTTCGACGCCGACGACTCGGCCGCCAAACGCAATGAGATGCGCACACAGCTGGCCAAGCAGCGCACCGAGGACTACGCGAACGGCGACTATGCGCGCGCCGGCGGCGTCATCGACCCGCTGCCCGACGACGCCCCGCAGTTCGTCAGGGACTACCACGCGTACTACAAGACCCCGCGCGGCTACCATGCGCGCTCGGTGAACTCGAATGCCGGCTGGAACGTCACCTCGTCGCTGCCGTTCATGAATATGCCGCTGATGACCTACATCGGCGAAATCGAGAACCCGGCGCTGCTCATCCACGGCGAGAAGGCGCATTCGCTGTACTTCAGCAAGGCCGCGTATGAGAAGCTCGAGCATGGCGTGAATCCGGCGAACAAGGAACTGCTGATCATCCCGGGGGCCAATCACACCGACCTGTATGACAATCTCAATGCGATCCCGTTCGACACGATCGCCGGGTTCTTCACGCGGAATCTGTAAGCGCAGACCGCGCAGACCATATGCACATCGCGAATGCAATACATGATTTTTCATCATTTGTTGCATGCAACAGTGCGCCGCATAACACTCACAGACATGCCGAGCGCGGCATATGAAAAGGCATATGAAAAGAGGCAAGCAATGAACAATTACCCGATTCCCGTCGGCGTTCCGACCGCATACGCACAGTCGCTCATGTTCCCGGTGGGCGAGCCGAACGACGCCTACGCGCAGTATTTCACCGGCAGAAGCTGGCTCGCGCCGGTCTCCGGCGAACAGGTCAGCATGGCCAACGTGACCTTCGAACCCGGCTGCATCAACCATTGGCACATCCATCACGCCACGAAGGGCGGTGGCCAGATGCTCATCTGCGTGGGCGGCCGCGGGTATGCGCAGATCGAAGGCCAGGAACCGATCGCGATGACGCCGGGCACCGTCGTGCACATTCCGGCGAACACGAAGCATTGGCACGGCGCGGCCCCCGGCAGCTGGTTCTCGCACATCGCCATCGACGTGCCGGGCGAGGGCAAGAGCAACGATTGGCTCGAACCGGTGGACGAGGCATTCTACCGCTCGCTCAAGTGAAACAATACGCAAAGGAGTCTGGAATGGCTGGCATAACCGAACAACCGAATGAACGACTGAAAGAGACAGACCCGCAGTTCGCCGAGCGCATGCTGCATTTCGCCGACGTGGAGGTCGCGCGAGACCCCGAAACGGAGCTTGAACCGACCACGCGCTATCTGGCCATCCTGGCCACGCTGCTCGGCTGCCAGGGCGCGGATGAGTTCCGCATTCAGCTCGGGCGCGCGCTCGACGCCGGGTTGACGCCGGTGCAGGCGAAGGAGGTCGTGCACCAGGCCGTCGACTACCTCGGCATCGGTCGCGTGCGGCCATTCCTCGCCATCACGAACGAAGTGCTCGAAGCGCGCGGAGTGGCCCTGCCGTTGCCCGACCAGACCACCACGACCATGGAGAACCGCCTCGAGGCCGGCAATGCCAAGCAGGTCGAGCTGTTCGGCGAGGGCATGGACAAGAGCTACGAGCGCAGCAAGGTGAACTATTGGCTTGCAGACAACTGCTTCGGCGACTACTACACGCGCACCGGGCTCACCAATCTGCAGCGCGAGATGATCACGTTCTGCTATCTCGCGGCACAGGGTAGCGTGGAACCGCAGCTGCTCGCCCACACGAAGGCGAACATCGCCCTCGGCAACACCGCCGACTTCCTGCGCACAGTGGTACTGCAGAACCTGCCCTACATCGGCTACCCGCGCACGCTGAACGCCCTGCGCATCGTCGCGGAGGCCGACAAAGCGAAGCAAGGAGCGGCGTTCAACCTGCAGGCATTGGCGTGGGGGCGGGCTGTTGCCTGATGAAGGTGCACGCATCCGTGGCGGGATCGTACGAGAACACCGCCTCCACGACTGTGCCATTCGGCGCATAATCGGCATCTTCTCCCTGACCCATTGCGAGATAGGCCGTGCCATCCTCCACCCATACATGCGTCGGCGTATCAAACGGGTAATACCCCAGCTTGCCCTCCAAACCAGGTTCCTTGGGTATTCCCAGTTCACGCCATGTGGCCCCTGAATCCGACGAGACATGCAGCGATCCGGCCTGCCCGACGATCACCGTGGTGTCATTGACCCATCCCGCCATCGTCAGATCGGACGGATATTGCATATACATCGGAATCTGCCGCCACACAGCCTCCGCATCCGCGCGCAGTTCGGGCAACGTGCCCGCGACCATCGCATACCCGACCGAGCCAAGCGTGTCGCCATACCCATATGCCACCCCGATGCGGTCGCCAACCACGGAGATGTAGGAGGGAGCCTGCACACCGTGCCCCAATGCCGACGTGAGCCACGTCGAACCGGCGTCCCATGAATAGAGGAGTTGCGCCGTATGCGTGCCCTCGTCGTACCCCACGAACGCCGTGAACTGTGGCGTGATCACATACCTCGACGGCTCGAGCCATAGCGTGGTGTTCGCGTTGATGCCGCCTACGATGCGCGCGACGCCGTCGGGCACCTCGCGCCACGTCGTCCCGCCGTCGTAGGTCACCTCCAGCCTCTCTTTGGACAGACGATACCCATTGCGGCCGTCGAGCACCGGAGCCGTGGGATCCGGCTCCGTCTTCTCGAACTGCTCCGGATACGCCAATCGCTGATACATGATCGGCTCCATCACCTGCGCGATGCGGTAACCGTCCTGACGCGGCTCCGATGTGAACACACACGATTCGTTGATTCCCGACTCCACGGCGTATGTCTGGCATCCATGCACGTCGGTGATGCGCTGGATCGACGCAAACCGCGGGCGCACCGTCGCGTCCAGCCGCACGTAGATGTTCCGCCCATCGGATTGGTCATACCGCGACGCGATATTCGGCAATCGCTGCACGGTGCGAATCCGCACCGAGCTCAACTGATACTGCGGCGCAACGCCGATTTCCTGCCGCCTGCCCTTCCACTGGCTGTACCATTGCGACACGTCATCGGTCACCGAACTGTCCGCAGACACGCGCGCAATCGTCTGCCCCGTCATCGATGGCACCCTGTAAGCGTGCCACCATGTGGACAGACGCACTGCGACGCCGGCCAACAGACCGATTACCACCACGCAGGCGATGATGATGGCGCGTACACGGTGGAAACCATTACCCCGTGCCGTTTCTTGCGACTGCCGCTCCCGACCCATACACCCAACCTACCCCACCAGGCGCATACCTCCGTCCCCGACGCACCCCATCGCGCAGTCGCCACCATACAGATCAGCCGTGCGCGTACAAACACACATGGCCAATATATGCGCGCCTTGCGTAAACGCGACATTACGCGCGACATTACGCAGAATCGGTGAGCATTCGGCGCTCCCTCTCACCAACCCAAATCTGACCTCCTATAATCAAGGCAACGTACAGCCATCGAGGAGGAGGCACAGATGCAGGGATTTGCAACATATGCGAGTGAATACGGACCGGTGCGCGTGGACTGGCAGGATGATGCCGTTGTTCGGCTGCGCATCATTCCGCAGGCGGACTACGACGCCGACGGCGCAGGCGAGACGACCGGGCTCACCGACGAGACGTTCCGTGAGCTCGAACAGTACTTCGCCGGCGAGCTACGGCGGTTCACCGTGCCGATTGCGTTCGCGAGCGGCACCCCGTTCCAGCAGGCCGTATGGCGCGCATTGCTGCAGATTCCGTACGGCGAGACGCGCACCTACGCGCAGATCGCCGAGGCGGTGGGGCACCCGAAGGCCGTGCGCGCGGTCGGCTCGGCGAACAACCGCAACCCGATTCCGTTCATCGTGCCATGCCACCGCGTGGTCGGCGCGAACGGCAATCTCGTCGGCTATGCCTATGGCGTGGAGATGAAGCGTTCGCTATTGCAGATGGAGATGCGCACCCTCGGGCAATGATACGAAATTGACATCTGCCATTGTATAGACAATGCATTACATAAGTTATACAATGGCAGATATCTATTTCATCAGCCAGAAGACCATAGGGGTTCGCATGAGCGAGACAGCGACCGTGAGCTTTCGTACCGACCCGAAAGTCAAGGAAGAGGCCAAGGCACTCTATGAATCGATGGGCATGGACCTTTCCACCGCCCTCAACGTCTTCCTGCGCCAATCCATTCGCGACAACGGCATGCCGTTCAAGATCACCCGCGAACAACCGGAGAGCATTGAGGCACGTCGGCAGACGGAAGCACACGAAGGCAGGTCCTTCACCAGTTCCGAGAGTCTGATGAAAGACCTGATGGATGCTTAGCACCGTATTTCGCACCACTCAATTGGTGCTGACACGCACCGGCTCGCATGACGACCTGGCCTGAATGGCAATCGTCACTCACATCAAAGCGCTACCGCTGCTCGAACAGCCAGCCCATGATCTGCGGATCGCGGGCGAACAGCCGCGCGCCCCAGCGCCGTAGATTTCGCATGGTCATATGGCATCACTCCAATCGGCAGCATGGTCATGCATGTTCGGCATATGGTAGTCCGCACTGCGGGGAGTCGCTACCGGCAGTGCGCGCATACAGTATTCGCACAGACACCACGTAACACAGCACAAGGAGATTCCATGGGCATTCTGTTCATCAATGGCGGCGAGATCGGCGGTAACACCGCGCACCTTGGCCACGCGTTCCTCGAGGGCCGCGATTTCACGCAGATCGACCTCGCCGGCAAACGCCTCTTCTTCCTGTTCCGGGGCGGCGCGCCCACGCAGCAGATGTACGAGCGCGGCGAATACACCATCAACCGCTTCGCCGGCCTGTACGGTATGGATTACATGGGCATGGCCCGCAATGCAAGCGAGGCGCGCGCACTCGCCGCCAAGCTGTGATCACATGCCCTCGGTTTCGCAATCTGCCCGCAGATTACCGCACACATGACGAAACCTGTGCACACACAACAGCAGACCTCGCTCAGGCACGCAGCGGATTCTCGTCGCGACCGCGCCGCTCATACCGCACCGAGTAAAGCACGAGCAGCAGCACGGCGAGCGCGGCGAACGGGACGCCGCTCAGAGCGGGGTAATGGTAGTTCATATGCGAGGCGTCCAGCACGCCGCCGCCCACCATCGAGCCGACGGCATTGCCGAAGTTGAAGGCGATCTGCACAGTGGCCCCGCCTATGAGCTCGCCGCCGCCCTTGCCGGCCTCCGCCATGAGCAGCTGTTGCGGCGCTGAAACGAAGAACAGCGCGAACGAAATCACAAAAGCGAACAGCGCCGTGCTCCAGCGCGAGCCGGGCACGAGGAACACGGCGAGCAAGCCGACGCAGGCGATACACTGGCCAAGCGCCGAAGTGCCGCCGGGCACCCAGCGGTCTGCGATGCGGCCGCCGATCAATCCGCCCACGACCATGCCGAATCCGGCGAGCATCATCAGCGCGGAGATCGTGTTGTTCGGCCATCCGCCCACCTTCTGCAACCATGGGCTCACATAGCTCCACCAGCAGAAAATACCTGTGTTCCCAACGAAAACAGCGATGAGCACCATCCAGGGGCCCGGTTGGCGGAGGAATCTGAATTGCCCGCGCAGACCAGCGTCACGCACAGGCGCCACAGATGGGATCCATGCGCGCGCGAGCACGGCGGTCACCGCGGCGCACACGGCAAGCGCCACAAACGCCAGTCGCCACGACATATGCTCGGCGAGCAGCGTGCCGGCTGGCACACCGAGCATGTTCGCCACGGTCTGCCCGGTGACCATGGATGCCACAGCACGCGCCTCCTTGCCCTTGCGGGCGAGCAGCTTGGCGACCAGCGTGGCCGTGCCGAAGAAGGCGCCATGCGGCAGACCGGCGAGGAAGCGGGCACCCACGAGCATCGGCGCGTTCACGGCCATGGCACTCAAGGCGTTGCCCGCGCAGGCGATGACCATGAACATGACGATCAATGTGCGCGGCGGGATTCTGCGGCCGAACACGAGCATCAGCGTGCCCACGCACACGCCGATCGCGTATGCCGAGATGAAGTGCCCCGCCGTCGGAATGCTCACCTGCAGGGTCTGCGCGGTTTGCGGCAGTATGCCCATCATCACGAATTCGGCGGCGCCGAGCACGAACGCGCCGGCTGCGAGCGCGAACAATCCCAAGCCGTTGCCGCCGGTTCTGCCTTGTTTTCCGCCGCGGTCGGCCCGCGTCGCCATGTTCGTCGCGCCTGTCATACGTGCACCTCACCTGTGTCTGCGCGTAAATCCACTGACTTAACAAAATAAGATTCGCAACCGACAACCACACGGGCATATCCGTGGCGGCCACATGCCCGCTCAGCGCACCGGCTTCGATTCGAGCGGAATGTCCGAACGATCGGCGAGCGCGCGGTAATCCGGCCCGAGCCACAGATCGAGCTCACCTTGCCGCACAATGAGCGGCATGCGCGGGTGAATCGGCTCCATGTCGGCGTTCGCCTGCGTGGTGACCATTGAGAACTGCGAACCGCGCCGCACGCCGCCGATCAGCATGACCGGTTCGTCGGGCACGCGGAACACATACTGCTGCTTGATCTTCCTGCCGGTGCGCGCACTCACCGCCATCTCGCTGCCGTGCGATTCATAGAACCAGCGGCAGGCGATCACACAGCGGTCGTGTTCCATCGGCGCACGCCACATCGGCTTGTCTGCGCTCTCGATGCGTGTATTGAACACGGGCTGCGGTGTCCACTGCTGCTCGAATCCCCACTGCGCCCGTGCCGTCTCCAGACTCCCCGGCTCCAGTTCCGGTACGCCCACGGCTGTGTCGAATTTCGGCACGATGATCGGCACCACCGACTTCGGGTATGCCTCGACGCCGACTCCGGCGAATTCATCGTCGGCCCCGACCCGCGCCCGACTGCGTTGGCATTGCATCGTGAGCTCGTCGACGAGCCGCTCCAGCTCCGCGTCCGTCAATCCCAGATAATGTGCGCACATACCTCCAGAGTAATCCGCGCGCACCCTGCAGCTGCCGGTCGAATATTGTGAAATATTGGACGGATTCGCCCGCGTTGCACGTCGGTGTGCGAATATGGATTGCAGATTCCCATTCCTGTTCGAACGCGCAGTCACGCGCAGACAAGTGAGGCGAGACATGCGCTTGTTCGCAGACAGGCCGTCGCAAGCAGACGGCTCTCGCGCGCGCATCGCCTCCGCAATCCTCAATTGGGAACGTTCGCTCGCCCATTGGAAACGCGTGCTCACCGTAATCTTTTCCGCATTGCTCACAGTGATTGCCGTGGTCTGCTTGGGCGTGGGACTCAACATCGTCGGCCTTGGGCGCGATACCCAAGCCATCCCTCCGGCTCCCGTCACCGAGGTCGAGGCACCGCAGCTGCCGGTGCCACTCACCGACGACGCCATCAAGGCGGCCGGTCTGCATGAGGCGACGCCCACGGTTTCGGTCTCGCAGATGACCGCGACCGCGCTCGACAATCTGAGCGCGGTGGACGGCAGCTCGGCACTCGACACCGTCGCCATCTCACTCAGCAGTGATCAACGCGAGCAGATCGAGCAGAATCTGCAGGCGTTCGCCGACGCCGGTGCGCAGGTCTCGTTCGCCGTCGCCGACCTCGGGTCCGGCGGCGTGATCGCGGCGAACGGCGGCGTGGCGCGGTACCCGGCGTCGTCGATCAAGGCGCCGTACATCGTGTCGCTGCTGCAGGAGGGCGCAGTGAATCTGGATGAGACGGCAAGCGGGAGCACGCTGTCCGCGCAGATCAACGCGGACCATATTGCGGGCGTGCTGCGGTATTCCGACAACGACGGGTACGATGCGCTGTGGAACGCGCATCTGAACAGTGCGATCATCCCGTGGAGCGAAGGCCTGGTGGAGAATCCGGAACGCATGCGCGGATTCCAGTACCCGGATGTGAGCGCGGTGGAACTCGCGAAGATGTGGGTGAAGACGTACGGATACCTGTTCGCCGATGCCGAGGGCGAACCGAACGCGGGTGAGACGGCGAGCGCACCGGCGCGCGAATGGCTCGCCTCGAGTATGCATCATTCGCTCAATTCGTCGATCGACGCCGCACACGGCGGCGAAGAGAATCCGGACGGCACGGTGGTGCTGAGCAAGGCCGGCTGGATCAACGGCGAAGGAGACTATTACGCGCTCAACGACGCCGGCATCGTGCTGCCAAGCGGAGAGAGCGGCAACGAACCGGGCTATGCGATCGCCATCATGAGCAACGCGTGCGGCCGGAACGATCTGCTCGCCGATCTCGCCGGCACGCTCCACAATATTCTGTCCTGATTCGCGAATTCACCCGCCCACCGCTCGCATTTGCCGTACACTAGGCTCTATGACTGGCAAACTGCACTTGCACAACCATTACAACGGCCTGAAAACTGCTGTATTGTTCGCGATCATGTGGGCGATCATCATGATCATCTGGTGGGCCACCGGTGCGCGCACATCCACGCTCGGCATCTACCTGGCCATCGGCGTCGGCACGTCGTTCATCTCGTACTGGTTCTCCGACAAGCTCGCAATCGCGTCGATGCACGCGCAGCCGGTGACCGAGCAGCAGGCGCCCGAGCTCTACCGCATCGTGCGCGAACTGTCGCAGCGCGCGGGCAAGCCTATGCCGCGCATCTACATCGCGCCCACCGAGACGCCGAACGCCTTCGCCACCGGCCGCAACGAGAACCACGCCGCCGTCTGCTGCACGCAGGGCATTCTGCGCATTCTCGACGAACGTGAGATTCGCGGCGTGCTCGGGCACGAGCTCATGCATGTGTACAACCGCGACATCCGCACATCGGCGATCGCCGGCGCCATGGCCACCGTGCTCACCTATCTCGGCTATTCGATGATGTACATCGGCAATTCGTCGAGCTCGAACCGCGACCGCGACAACGGCGCCGGACTGCTCGGACTCATCGGCATCCTGCTGTCCACCGTGCTCGCGCCGATTGCCGCCTCGCTCATCCAGATGGCGATCTCGCGCACCCGCGAATACGACGCCGACGAAGACGGCAGCGAGCTCACCGGCGACCCGCTCGCGCTCGCCTCCGCCCTGCGCAAGATCTCCGGTGGCGTGGATGCCAATCCGCTGCCGAAGACGAGCACCGACACCTCCACCGCCGCGATGATGATCGAGTCGCCGTTCCGTGGTGCCGACGTTTCCAGATTGTTCTCCACGCACCCGCCGACCGAGGACCGCATCGCGCGCCTGAACCAGATGGCCGTCGACATGGGGCAGATCGCTCCCGGTGCCGCTTCGCCGCAGGTTGCGGGCTACGCTCAGTATTCGCAGTACCGCCAGCACTGAGCCTGCATGGTTGTGGACACCCCTGCGGACGCGGCGCGCGCTTATGCCGCATCTATGGTAGACTGTCGAAAGTGCGTCGCCGCGGGCACGCATTGCGGATGTAGTTCATCGGTAGAACGAAAGCTTCCCAAGCTTTAAAGGCGGGTTCGACTCCCGTCATCCGCTCCACTGAAAACGGCTGATTTCCAACGAAATCAGCCGTTTCCCATATCGCTTGCGATATACACTCACCCGCGCGAGCCGTTCGCGTAGAAACGCGCGAGCGTCTCATCGCGGAACTCGTCGAAATAGCCGCCGTCGATCGAGGCGCGGATGTCGTCGAGCAAATGCACGAAGAAGTACTCGTTGTGGATCGTGGCAAGCGTGAACCCGTTCATCTCGTGCGCACGCAGCAGGTGGTCCACATAGGCACGCGTGTAGTGCGTGCACGTGTAGCACTGGCAGCCCTCCTCGAGCGGACCGAAATCGTGCTTGTACTGCGCGCGCTTGATGTTGTAACGGCCGTCGCGCGTGAAGATCGCGCCGTTACGCCCGCAACGCGCCGGCGCCACGCAATCGAAGGTGTCGCCGCCGTTCTCCACGCAGGCGAAGATGTCGTCCACCGCGGCGATGCCGAGCACGTGCCGGGGCCGGCTTTCGGGCATCTCGTCGCAGATCCACGCGCAGATGTCGCCGATGATCCGCTTCTCCATCGCGCCGCCTATGCCGACGCCGTCGAAGTCGAGCGAGGCAATCTGCGAGGCCGCATGCCGGCGTAGATCTTCGTAGTTGGCACCCTGCACCACACCATAGAGTGCCTGGTACGGCTTGCCAAGGCGTGACTGCGTGAGCCGCTCGTGCTCGGCGACGCAACGCTGTGCCCAGCGGTAGGTGCGCTCGACCGAGTTCTCCTGGTAGCGGCGCGTGTTCATGAGCGTCGTGAGCTCGTCGAATGCGAACATGATGTCGGCGCCGAGCTTGTGCTGGATGTTCATCGAAATCTCGGCGGAGAATCGGTGCAGCGAGCCGTTGAGCGGCGACTTGAACGTGACGCCGTCCTCGTCCACGAACGCCATGCGCTCCTTGCCTTCGGCAATCACGTCGTCGGACTTCATGCCCTTCACATCCATCGCCAACGTCTTCTTGAAGCCCGCGCCGAGCGAAAGCACCTGGAATCCACCGGAGTCGGTGAAAGTCGGGCCGTTCCAGTTCATGAACTTCGCGAGACCGCCCGCCTCGTCAAGCACGTCCTCACCGGGGCGCTCGTACAGGTGGAACGCGTTCGACAGCAGACACTGTGCGCCGAGCTGGGTCATCGATTCCGGCAGCACGGCCTTCATTGCACCTTGCGTGGCCACCGGCACGAATGCCGGCGTCTTGATGTCGCCGTGTGGCGTGTGCAGAATGCCGGTGCGACCATAGCGGGCGCCGCCTTTGCCCTTGCCGTTCGGGGAATCAGGCAGTCGCGTGGTCTGTTCAAAACGGAAGGCGCTGCGGTCGCCGGGTTTGCCCGGTTCAGCGCCGCGCGGATGCTCCACCAGCTGCGGGGCCGGTGCCTGCACAATGCTCTCTGTATTCGCTGTCATGTGCGCAATTCTAAGGCGTGCGGTTGTCCGCGTGAACAGATTGCGCACACCTACCGATGCTACCGCCCGTCGCATATGCGCCTACCGTATGCGTCGCCCTCATGAGGAAGCACGTTCGTCATCAATCTGGACAAGTCGGCGCAGCCACCGCTGAATAAGACCATGATTCAGCGAATGAAGCATGAGACCCTCGCCGAACTTCTCCTGACGCACCACGTATATGATCATCGCCATCACCGTACGTGCGTCGTAATCCGCGGGGTCCACCACGTCGATCGGCGCGTCCAGTAACTTGGCGTGGAGCAATCCCAGGTAATCGAAGAAACCAAGGTCGGGCTGCCTGTCGAGCACCCGGTTTACCTCATCCATGAACCGCAGAACTATGCCGTTGTACGACACATAGAATGGATTCACCACGTCGCCGAACTCACCCATGCTCTCGAGCATGGGCAGGAACTTCGTGACAGACTCGTAGGGGTGCGGGGTTCCCATTCGCGAAAGCGCCACACGTTGCACATGCGACGGGTGAGACAGCAGTTGCGTGAGATCCTGGTCATGCGCCATCGCCTCACGGCGTTCACGGGCAAACCACCAGAAATACGTTCTCGCGATTGCACGCAGGTATGTATGCGCGAATCTATACAAATCGCGCGCCTGCATGAGATCGATCTCGCAACCTACGCCATATTCCAGGCAGCGAGCCAATCTGAGTGCCGCACTGGCCTTGATGTAATGCATGGCGTGACGCTCATCGACCAGCGCATACGCACGCCGGTAAAGCTCGAATGCGGCGCTCTCGTCCCGTTCGCACACCATTCCTTCAATACGCAGGTCACCGAGGAATACCAACGCCTCTGGGTCGCCGAGCTCCGCCGCCCGTTCAAAACAGATGCGTGCGCGCTCGCCGATCGGCGGCTGTTCGATCATCGGCGGATGCCCTTTGATGCTCGCCGTGTAGTAGCTATTGAAATAATCGCCGTTGTTAAGGTCCTCCTTGTAGATTTTCCCGAGCGCGACCCAGGCACGGGCGTCACCACGACCAGCCGCATGCCGAAACAGAATCTCGGCGAGCTTGACACAATCATGGAACCGCTGACGTTCGTCTTCGTCGGAGTAAGCGCGATGCACGCGCATCGCCTCCTCCATATAGAACATCGCGCGCCGGTATGCCTCACGGCCGTGCGGATCGAATACCGAAGCCTTATCACAGTAATCTCCGGAATCGTCGAGGCTGGAATAGAACGGCGTTCCCGGTAGATTCCTGTAACTCTCCACCCACCGCTCATAGGGCACCACGGTCTCGCCCATCACATTCACCGGAGATATGGGCACCGGTTCGATCCGCATGGTGGAACTCTTCGGTTCGTCCGGGCCCCAGTCCCACCACGTGCCTCCAGGGTACCGGCCCACGCGTTCGCGCCCATAGTAGTGCGGTTTGCCCTCGTTGTCCGTGGCGAACAGCGGATTGGTGAGGTACACCGCCGGCAATACCGGACCGATCACAATGTCGGCGAAACAGTAATAGTCCATGCCGTATTCGAGAATCGGCACCTTGCTGCGACTCTCGATGAACTCCCCAGACGGCTCGAATCCCTTCTCATGTTCGTGCAGGAATTCGAAATCTTCCATATCACTGTCCCATACCATGGCACAAGATTAGCAAACTGAGTCAGGCAACATGGCACTGACCCAGATTCGGCGCGTTCGTCTCGCTCTATCGGCCATTTTTCGCATATCGTCAGGGAATGGCCGCCGAGTGACGTGCCACAGCGGCCGTTCTTCGCAGATAGGAACAAATCGGCCAACGGAACGCATCCAATGTCCTCGCGAACAGGATCCCCCCAATCACACCCCATGTCAGCCCTGTTCACTCTCTTATTTTCGATTGTTAGGTGGCCCTCTCCAGTAACAGACCCCTAAAACACCCAAATATGCGACAAAAAACGTAGATTTGTCGTATTTATGCGGCTTGCAGGCGGGTGTCTACTTGCGGAAGCACCTAACAATCGCAGATAGACAGAAACACCCATCTTCGCCTGACCGGCCAGATTTCACAGCAGCACACAGATGAGCCGATGGAGCGCACCGCACGACCGAGTTGGGGGGGCGATCGGCACTGACGGCACTTATGAGACCGGGAGCAGCAGCGCGCGAATCTGCTCGGCGGATTCGAAACGCACGGCATGCAATCCGAGTTCGCATGCGGCGGCGGCGTTGGCGGCGGTGTTCTCGACGAACAGCGTGTGCGCGGTGTCGAGATGGAAGGCGCGAATCGCACGCTCGAACAGTGCGGGATCTGGTTTGGCAATGCACTCGCGCGCGGAGACCATTGTGCCGTCGAGCAGGCCGAGCCACGGGTATTTCACCTGCATCTGCTCGACCGCGGTCTCCGAGCAGTTCGCCAGGCCGACCATGCGCACGCCGGCGGCCCGCAGTTCGCGGAGCAATGTGGGCATGCCGACGGGCATATCGTAGAATCCAAGCGCGCGATGCTGCAGCAGCAGGCGCAGAATCCAGCCGACCGCGGGACCGTGCTCGCGGGTGTAGTCGTCGAGAATCTTGCCATCCGGCACACCGGCGGCGGCGCGCGCACGGCAGAATTCGTAGCCGTGCGGGTCATGGTCATCGAAGAACATGTCGGTGACGCCGGGCGGGTAGAACGCGCCCACCACGCGATGCGGGCGCCAGTCCACGAGCACGTCGAAATAGTCGAACACGACGGCGGAGAAATCGGTCTGCACACTGCAAGCGTAGCGGACAATGCGGTCTCGTGAATTCCAAAGATTCTTTTTCGAAAGAACAATTCAGTTTTCAGTGGACATTCAGGAAACTTCAAGAAGACGTGGCTTAACTGAGTACTATCACAAGAATAGATTGCCCGAGCGCGATCATGAGGAGACATATAGGGAGAGTCGATGGCTGACGACAACAATAATTGGCCTACCGGCACGCCGGACCAGAACGCAGGCTCCGACGAGCACCATACCGACGCCAACATTGGCGCGAACACCGAAGATTTGAACACGGCACCTGCCGCACCTGCAGACGAACAGCCGACCTCCGTGCTGACGCCGGTTTCCGGTTCCGCCACCGAGCAAGGCGAGAAGAACGACTCGACTTCGGTGGACGGGACCCGCAAACCGGAACCGTACCGCCTGGCACCACAATATGGTGCGTACGCGCCGACATCCCAGCAGGAGACGACGCGCATCCCGACGCCCCCACAGCAGGGTGCGCCGAACGCACAACAGTCCGGACTGCCGTACCAGACACAGAACAATCCGCAGAACATGCCATATGGCGTGCGCGTGGACCAGAACCAGCCGAACGCGCCACAGGGTGCACCGAATGCGCAGAACCGCAATCCGTACGGTGTGCCAACGGGCAATCCGTTCGCGCCCAGCAACGGCACGCCGGCAGGTCCGGGCAATCCGAACGGCCCGACACAGTCGCCGTTCGGGCCGGGCAGCCCACAGCAGGGGCAACCGGCACGCACGCCGAGCAACATCATTGTCGCGGTGGTCGCGGCACTCGTTGCGGCGGCGATCTGCCTGGGCGTCGGCTATGCGGCGCTCACCAACGGCTGGGTGAAAATCCCCACGTCGAGCTCGTTGAGCAGCGTCTCGTCAAACAACCACGGTTCCGGCTCGGCCACGGTGGAAGGCGGTCAGGCGCCGAACTGGGCCAGCGTCTCCGCGAACGTGTCGAAGTCGGTCGTGTCGATCCAGACCGTTGTGGACCAGGGCGAAGCCAAGGGCTCCGGCGCGATCCTCGACAAAGAGGGCCACATCGTGACGAACAACCACGTGGTTTCCGGCGCCAAGCAGATTCAGGTGACGCTCGACAACGGCGACATCTACAGCGCGAAGGTGGTGGGCACCGATTCCACGACCGATCTCGCCGTGATCAAGCTCGACAATCCGCCGAAAGACCTGACGCCCATCACATTCGCGAATTCCGACAGCCTGACGCCAGGTGAGCCGATCATGGCCATCGGCAATCCGCTCGGCTACGACGGCACCGTGACCACCGGCATCGTCTCCGCGCTGAACCGACCCGTCACCGTGATGGACGAAGAGAACAACAACGCCATCGTCACCAACGCCGTGCAGATCGACGCCGCAATCAACCCGGGCAACTCGGGCGGCCCCACCTTCAATGCGGCAGGTCAGGTGATCGGCATCAACTCGTCGATCGCCTCCACCGCCTCGAGCACCCAGACCGCCGGTTCCATCGGCATCGGCTTCGCAATCCCGGCGAATCTGGTGAAGCGGGTCGCCGACGAGATCATCCAGAACGGCAAGGTGGAGCATGTGGCGCTCGGCGTCACAATCCAGAGCGCCACGGTAGAAGCGGATGGCGTTACGCGCGGCGGCGCCGTGGTCAAGTCGGTCGTCGCGAACAGCCCAGCAGCCAAGGCCGGTGTGAAGACCGGCGACACGATCGTGGGCTTCAACGGCCTCGCCGTGAACAACAACTACTCGCTGCTCGGATTCGTACGTGCCGCAGCGATGGGGTCCACCGCGAAACTCACCGTGGTGCGAGACGGTCACACGATGGAGCTCAACGTGACCTTCGACCAGGCCGAGGCGGCGGTGAACGGCAGCAACCGCAACGAGAACCAGAACAACCAAAACGGCCAGAACGACCAGAACAACAACGGTCAGAACGACCAGAACAACAACGACGGCAATAGCGACAACAACAATCGCAACCGCAACAACGACGGGCTCATCGATCCGTTCGGCATGTGGTAAACCGGCGGCGAACATCTGAATCGGCCGTTTCAGCGAGAGGGTCTGCAGAGCGATCTGCAGACCCTCTTCCCATATCACCTATACCGGAACACGCCAGTGGGTGTGGTTTGCTATAGTGAGAACCCATGCGCGGCAAACGCGCGAATACAACTGAATATGCAAGCAATCTTTTTACGCCGTGTGTCGTAAGCGCACCAAGCCGGGTGCCGTGTTCGATGGGCTAACAAGGCGTGAAGCTAGCTTTCCACATCTGTATGCGCTATGGCGGCGTGCAGGTGCGGAAGACGATACCGACGTAAGGAGATGCGATGAAGAAAATCATCGATCTTTGCAAGGAAGTCCCGCTCCTTCCTCTCACCATTCTGGCGGCCATACCGCTGGCCCTCATTCCGCAGTGGCGCCCGTGGGGCCACATTCACCCCGCATTCGACCCGGGTGTGGGCGAATGGATCATCATCCTGTTCGTGGCATGGACCATCTACACGAGCATCCGCGAGATGATCGACAGCATTCGGCACGGCCACATTGGCGTCGATCTGCTCGCCATCGTCGCACTCGTCTCCACCGTCTGCGTACAGCAATACTGGGCGTCGTGGGCAGTGGTGCTCATGGTGGCCTCCGGCGAGGCAATCGAATCGTACGCGCAGAACAAGGCGCGCGGCAATCTCACCGCACTCATCAAAGCGGCGCCGCAACAGGCGCACGTGGTCACATTGCCCGGCGTTGCAGACGGCGGCGAGGCGCAACTGACCGAGGAAGGCTTCCGCAAGGTGCAGCAGGCCGTCGAGCAGGCGCAGCGCGAAGGCAAGCCGATCACCATGGGCAACGGTCATTTCGACACGGTCCCGGTGAACGACGTCAAGCTCGGCTCGGTGCTCATCGTGCTACCCGGCGAGATTGTGCCGGTCGACGGCCAGCTGCTCTCCGGCACCGCAAGCGTCGACCTGAGCAACATCAACGGCGAGCCGGTGCCGCGCACCCTGTTCGTCGGCGCGAAGGTGCTCTCGGGCTCCATCAATGGCTCGACCACGATGATGATCCGCACGACGTCACTCGCCGCGGATTCGCAGTACCAGCAGATCCTGAAGCTCGTCTCGTCCGCGGAGGAGTCGCGCGCCGCCGTGGTGCGCACCGCCGACATGCTCGCCGTGCCGTTCACCATCATCTCGTTCGCGATTGCAATCGTCGCGTGGATCGTCTCGGGCACCGGTCTGCGCTTCGCCCAGGTGCTCGTGCTCGCCACGCCATGCCCGCTGCTCATCGCCGCGCCGGTCGCGTACGTCGCCGGCACCGCACGCCTCGCCAAGCAGAAGATTCTCATCAAATCTCAGGATGTGCTGGAGAATCTGGGTCGCGTCACGCATGTGTTCTTCGACAAGACGGGCACGCTCACCGTCAAGCAGCCGCAGGTGGTGCGCGTCGAAAAGGCCAAGGACATGCCTGCGAACGTCTCCGAGGACGAGATCCTCATGCTCGCCGGCATGGTGGAGGGATTCTCGGTGCACGTGCTCGCCAAGGGAATCGTCGCCGCCGGCAAGGAGGCGATGGCACGCTTGCACAGACTCCCCAGCTCAAGCGGCAAAACCGCAGCCGACGGTGCAGGCCAGCGCGAACTGCCGAACCCCAACGAGAACTACCCGGTGGTCGGCAACGTCTCCGAGACGCCAGGCAAGGGCGTCACCGGCACGGTGGACGGCCACAAGGTGGAGGTGGGGCGTTTCGCCTTCGTGACGGAGCAATCCATCGCCAGCGAGGAAGTGCACACCGCGCAGGAAGAGGAACGCAACGAGAAGGCGATGGAGCAGGCGGACCGCGAGGCGGCGAAACTGTGGCCCACCGAGCTCGAACCCGACGAGATGGCCACGTACATCGCCATCGACGGCAAGCTCGCCGCGCGCATCGTGCTGCGCGACGTGCCGCGCTACAACGCGAAGCAGTCGATCGCCCAACTGCGCGAGCTCGGCGTGAAAGAAGAGACGATGCTCACCGGCGACAAGAAGGCGTCGGCCATGATCATCGCAAACGAAGTGGGCATCACCGACGTGCGCTACGAACTGCTGCCGCAAGACAAGGTGAATGCCGTGCGCGAGGCCGCTGCCGCCGAGAAGACCGGCCGGGAATCGGGCTGGAAGCGTTTCCTGGCGAAGCTGCTCGGCGAACCGATTCACCGCGATGTGACGATGATGGTGGGCGACGGCGTGAACGATTCGCCGGTGCTCGCGGTCGCCGACATCGGCATGGCAATGACCGACGGCACGTCCACGGCCGCCTCGGAAAGCGCCGAAGTGGTGATCATGAACGACGACATCGGCGCCGTGCCGCTCGGCGTGAAGATCGCCCGGCAGACCAAACAGCGCATGCTGCAGGCCGTGCTCATCGGCATCGCGCTCGCGATCGTGGGCATGGTGTGCGCCGCGTTCAACCTAATCCCCGTGGTCGTCGGCGCGTTCCTGCAGGAGGCGATCGACGTCGTCTCCATTCTGTGGGCTCTGACGGCACTGTTCAACCGCAAGCAAGCGAGTCATGCTGGCATCCGTACTTGATTTGTCTCAATCCGGGAAATCTGCGAGACAAATCAAGTACGCAGTGCCGGGTTTGTCACGCTAGCCCTCCTCTCAGCGAGACGAACCTGACACTATTCGCACTGGTTTGTCTCCCCAGCCCTTCCCCCAGCGAGATAAATCAAGTGCGCGACTCTTCACAGATTCGCGAGTGTGGGCTAATCTATTCTCGTGACTCAAGATTCTGAACTTCGTATTGCTGTTATTGGCGCGGGCCCGGCCGGCGTCTACTCCTCCGACATCTTCCTGCGCCAGCTCGCCAAGCTCGGCGACGAACTCGGACTCGGCACGGACGCGCGCATCGATCTGTTCGAGAAACTGCCGGTGCCGTTCGGCCTCGTGCGCTATGGCGTGGCGCCGGATCATCCGTCGATCAAATTCATTGCATCGGCGCTCGAGAAAACGCTGGATAATCCGAACATCCATCTGTACGCCGACGTCGAGTTCGGCAAGGATGTGACGCTCGAGGATCTGCTGGAGCGGTATGACGCGATTCTGTTCGCGACCGGTGCGATCAAAGACAAGCCGCTCGCGATTCCGGGCGCCGATCTCGACGGCGTGTACGGTGCCGCGCGCTTTGTGGAGTGGTACGACGGCTACCCGACCGGCGTGCGCGAATGGCCGCTCGAAGCGGAACGCGTCGCAGTGATCGGTGGCGGCAATGTGGCGATGGACGTCGCGCGCGAGCTCATGCGCAACGCCGACGATCTGCGTGCGAAAACCGACATTCCCGACAACGTGTACGAGGGCATCAAGAACAACAAGGCGAAGGAACTCCACTTGTTCATTCGCCGCGGCGTCGCGCAGGCGAAGTTCTCGGTGCAGGAGCTGCGCGAAATGGAGAAACTGCCCGGCGTGCAGCTCATCATTGACGAAGACGACTTCGAACTCGACGACGACACCGTCGAGGAGGCCGGCAAAGACAAGCTCACGCGCCAGATGGTGGAGGAGCTGTTCGTGATTCGCGACATGGCCGAAGACATGGAAGACGACGGCGACGTTGACTTCGAAGGCAACCCGGCCGACCGCAAGTACTACATCCACTTCAATTCCGCACCCACCGAGATTCTCGGCGAAGACGGCAAGGTGAGAGGCATTCGCGTGGAGCGCACCGAGACCGGCGCGGACGGCAAGATGCATCGCACCGGCGAATTCACCGACTATCCGGTCGAGGCCGTGTACCATGCCATCGGCTACAAGCCGGAATCGGTGCCGGGCATCGCCTACGACGAGGGCGGCGCGCATTTGGCCAACGCGAACGGCGACGGCCGCATCACTGTGGATCATGAGAACGGCGAAGTGCGCGAACGCCTCTATGCGACAGGCTGGGCGAAGCGCGGGCCGGTGGGACTCATCGGTTCGACGAAGTCCGACGCGCTGATGATCGTGACGGCCATGCTCGAAGACCTCGCACAGAACAAGGAGAACGCACGTCTCGCGCCCGACCGCGACCCCGAGTCGATCGACCGTCTGCTTGCCGAACGCGGCGTGCGACCAATCGATTTCGCCGGCTGGAAGCGCGTGGACGCGTACGAGCGTGCCGAAGGAGCCAAGGAGGGCCGCGAGCACAAGAAAGTGATCGATCCCGACCAGTTCCGCGCACTCGCACACGGCGAGTGAACGCCAGATGTTCAGCGGGCGGGTGCCAGGCGTTCGCGAGGTCGAGCGTCCGGCGCCCGTTTCCATGATCGTGTTGCAACACGCCGAATTGCACTATTGTGAGCATTGGTGTAATCTAACTCTTTGTCTGCGAGCGTGGCGGAATGGTAGACGCGCTGTCTTCAGGTGGCAGTGAGCTCATGCTCGTGCGGGTTCAAGTCCCGCCGCTCGCACTAGCAAGAAACGGCTGATTTCCAACGAAGTCAGCCGTTTTGCTTTGCCGACGGGGGCTGTTTCGGCAACAATTTAGCAAAATTCGAGAGCCGTCTGAGGGCCATTCGAGAACCATCTGGGAACACCCCCACCACCACAGGTCATTATCCGTTACGGGATGTCACTATTCTTTACGGGATGTCTGGACTCTCATGGCATCGCTGATTTCGGCGATAGAGTCTACCATTTCACAACACACAGAGAGAGGAAAACACCATACTGATGCACTCTTTGCACAATTCCGCACAACGATATCAAGGACCAGACATCCCGTAAGAAATAATGACATCCCGCAAACCACACGGCACGAATACCCGGGACTTGCGCGCGTAGCACACCGGCAGGCATGCTTCCTGAACGTCACCCGTGCACAGGGACACCGTCGGGCACCGCGCACCTACTGCGCGCTCAAAACGGCGGAATTCCAAACAAAACAGAATATCACCACAGCACAAAGCGATACGCGGCCGTCGCACCTCCCGTAGAGTGAAGGTATTGGTTCATCAACAACTGAAAGAATGGACACCATGTTTTGGATTTGGACACTTATTGTAGGCGCAGTCATCGGAGCGATCGCAGGTGCGATTACCAACAACGGGCATTCGATGGGCTGGATCAGCAACATTCTGGCAGGATTGGCCGGTTCGGCGCTTGGTCAGGGACTCTTCGGCTCCTGGGGGCCGTCGCTCGGGGGCATGGCGGTCGTACCGTCCGTCCTCGGCGCGGTCATTGTGGTCGCCATCGTCAGCTTCATCGTCATGAAGGTTCGCGCATAGCAATCTGCCGAACTCAATAATCTGGATTCGCGGGACCCGGCTCAACCGGCGCCCCGTTTTTTCATGCCTGAGCTGATGCACACCGTGAATAAAGACTGAATATTCACGCTCGTTTATGATATGCGAAGCGTGTAGCACACTGCAAATTTTCATGTGGTTGTTTTATCTCAAAACTGCATAGTTTCACCTCATAGCCCAAATAAACACGACCCGCAGTCGCGCATTTTACAATCCCAAATATCCGTATATATAACCCAAAATATGAATAATTATGCATTGGTTATGGGTTCTTATTGTCGGAGCAATCATCGGTGCAATCGCCGGCGCCATCACGCATCACAGCGGTGCAATGGGCCGGATCAGCAACATCATCGCCGGCCTAGTGGGTTCTGCACTCGGTGAGGCGCTGTTGGGTCACTGGGGACCGCAGCTTGCCGGCATGGCGATCATTCCGTCGTTGATCGGCGCGATTGTCGTCGTCGCAGTGGTTTCCTTCTTCCTCATGAGGTCTTCAGCAAAGAACTGACCTCACTTGTAGCCATCATTGGGGGCTGCGGTTCCACCGGGGGCCACAGCCCCCAACACTATCTCACTGTCTGCGTAAGAAGAGACATCTGCACTCCTTATATGTCCCAAATTACGCAAGCTGGAACCTATGGAAGCTACACAAAGCTGCACGCAGCAACATAATCTGCGTAAAAAGAGACAGTTAGGCCGGCTAACTGTCCCAAATTACGCAATTCAAGACAGTGACGCATTTCAGGCATTCCGCGGCGACGGCATCTTCCAAAATTTACGTAAAAAGAGACATCTATGCTCCCTCAACATGTCCCAAATTACGCAGGCGAAAACCTGTGCACTCCGCAAATCCGCAAATCCGCAAATCCGCAACTCTGCAACTCTGCAACTCTGCGTAAAAAGAGACATCTTGTGCATCTTTCTGTCTCTTTTTACGCAGAGGTGGGTATGACCAGAACCATCTATAATCACGCTATAATCACGCTATAGTCATGGATCTCCCCCGCAATCACCCGCACACGCTGCCCACGAGGATCTCCGCCTCCACGGTGAGCTCATGAATCCGGGAGAGATCAAGCGAATCCACGTCCACGTTGAACAGCAACGGCGTCATGCGGGCGAAGGCGAGCACATCGTCGGCCGGCATCGGGAAGGTCTGGGAGACGAGCCGGCGTTCCAGCACATCGAAATGCTCGGCGAACTGCCCCACAACCTGCTCGTTCGAATAGTCGCCGTGGCGCAGCTGGCCGCGTGCGAGCTCGCGCAGCTGCTCGTCATGCCGCGCGCCGGGCACCACCTTGATCACCACGCCCGAGCCGCCGAGCACGCGCGTGAATTCCGCGTAGTTGACCGGCGAGAACACGTCGAGCACGCAGTCCACGGCGCCGTCACGCACCGGTAGTTCGGCCAGATTCCCCACAAACCACCTCACCGCGCACCCCGCGTCTTCGCGCGCCGCCAGCTGCACGGAATCCTTGGAGATGTCGAACGCGAGCACCGTGGCATCCGGATGCGCCGCCTGCACGGCGCGCGCATAGAATCCTTCGCCGCAGCCGACGTCGAGTATCACCGGCGCGCGCATCTGCGGCCCGCTCGAGCGCAGATCCGCACGCCCGCGTGCGCCGCGCAATTGCGCGCCGGAACGCGTGCGCAGGCCCGCGAAATCGATGGACGCGGCAATCTGCCCGCAATACCGCCCCACGGCACTCAGCACGGCGTCGACGATATGCGAGTAATAGCCGGCGGAGAGAATCTGCCCGCGGTGCTCGAACGACTCTCTGCTGTAATATTCCGACTGCCGCGCACCGGGCGCCAGATTCACGTACCCCTGCCGCGCCACGTCGTAGGTGTGACCGCGTTCGCAACGCAGACTCGTACCCTCCAGCCGCAGCTCCTCACGGCACAGCGGGCACACGAAGTATTTCCAGGAATCCGCAAACCGCGCCAATTTCTCCGGACTCATCGCGACCTCCCGTCACACCGTGGAATCCCAGCACATCGTAACAAAAAAGCCTCCCGGAGGAGGCCTGTGGAACGGCTGGTCAGTCGTGCGGGCGCGTGTTCAGCCTGCTGTAGTAGAACGACGCGAGCACGCAGAACACGAGCGTGGCGATGTTGAAGATGAGCTCGACCCACCACAGAATCTGGTTCCACGTGTTGCTCAGCGGCCCGAACAGGCCGGGCAGCGTGACGAGCCAGCTGATGATGACGCAAATAAATACCCAGATGCCGTATTTCTGCCCCATCTGCTGGTCATAGAGATGCGCCGGCGTGAGCTCGAAATTCGGCTTGTTGTTGTACACCGCGTACACACCGAACACCAGCAGCGCGACCAGCACGATCACGTTGAGGACTGTCATGATGATGTTCTGCGCTACCATGACGCTTCCTTTCCTAAAATTCCTGTATTTCTTCCACAGATTCTAGGCTCACCCTCCCCGCCCC